>Ga0308157_10000195_pt1 | contig 247971 bp, 220 predicted proteins | sample PhyBR1_FD_201035 | JGI IMG/M metagenome (GOLD analysis project Ga0308157, IMG submission 201035) | Phyllosphere microbial communities from UC Gill Tract Community Farm, Albany, California, United States - DLSLB.R1 | ecosystem: Host-associated > Plants > Phyllosphere > Unclassified | place... | reverse complement strand
AAAAGAGAAATTATTGGAAACTCTTGCAGAGGAACAAAAAATCCTTACTTTTGGAAGTAAGGAAAATATTGGATAACTGACAATTATTTTTAAACCCTAACTGTCAGATAAAGTCGTGGCTATTACATTTTATCTAAATTCGGAATGTCTAACTTTTTTACTTAACTCATATTTATCTACAATATCATTAACAATATCAAAAAACCAATTAGGAGAAAATGGACTAATTACAATTTCTTCAATTAAAGACTTCAAATCTATATTTATGTATTTTCCATTTTGATTTTCTTCTTTAGTCCAATCATAATCAAAACCAGATTTTGGCTTAACTTGATGTATTAATCTGATTTCATTTTCATAATTGTAAGGCTTATTTTTATGTATTATTCGATAATTAGCGTTTGAAAAATCAATTTTATCTTTTTGGAAATTAATATACTTTATTTCGCTTAATTGTATTATTTCTTCAGAGTCTTGAAAAGCAGAGATTAGCCTATTAATATTACTCTTGATCATTATACCTTGATTTAAGTTTGCATAAATTTTCCAAAGAGCATAAGACTCTGAATCCAATTTGTTCCAACAGGAAACACAAATAAGATGTTTGGATTTCTCATCTGTCATTCGATGTTCAAGAATATCTTTTTTTATCTCCTCTTCTATATTGAAATCTTCTTTATTTTTGTAAACAGGATGTGATGAAAAAAGTTTTCTATACCAATTTTCTAATTCTATATAACTCAATTCGGGAAGTGTTCCTTCATATCTATCTTCAAAGTTACTTAACTTATTAAAGAAAATTTTTTTAGTTTGAATTAGTGATAAAAATTTTGCTAAATCTAAATATCTTGCAATTGAATAGTTTGAATTGGGAAAAAATACCGGCGCTGTTGTGTTTGAAGGTTCTTCTATTGGCATAATTAATTTTAAATCAAAATTAACAATTTAGTATTTAAGACTAATTTTAATTTTTAAACTTGGAAATAAGTGCAAAAAAAATTAAAGTAAAAGATTTGAGGTTGCGTCTTCCTAAATGTAAAACGTAAAATTTTAAAATAATGAAAAAAGGAATTTTAGCCATCGCAGGTTTAGCAGCTATCGCCATCATCGCCAAAAAAGCACAAAAAAGAAAAGCGTTCGTGAGAGGAATCTTCGACGAATATGATGTGAAAGAAAGAACACCGTTCGGTTTTGCGGACAGAATCAGAACGATGAACGATGAAGAATACAACTCACTGAAAGAAAAAGTAAGATCGCAATTCGGAAGAGGGTGCTGCAAGCCAAGAACGGCAGAATAATCTTAGGAAACTGAATTAATTGTTAGAAACGGAAAGTTTATGCTTTCCGTTTTTTTGTTAATTTCTCGCAGATTAAACATATTTTCTATTTACGTAATCTGTGAAATCAGCGAGAAATTAATTTTTGAATGTTATTAAGATGAACGAAATCGTTAAATTTGCTTTGTGAAGGATTACTACTACTTTCTCGGAATTCCTCAGGATGCTTCTGCAGAAGATATCAAAAAGGCTTACAGAAAATTATCGCTGAAATATCATCCCGATAAAAATGATAATGATGCGTTTTTTTCGGAGAGATTCAGGGAAATTCAGGAAGCTTATGAAACGCTAACAGATGCTGCCAGGAGAAAGCTTTATGACCAGAATCTCAGCAGCCAGCACAGAAATGTGAAAAGCATTCTTCCCCCAAAGATCAAAAACTTTTCTGCCAGTAAAATCCGGGCGAGAGCTGGTGAGGAAATTACGATTTACTGGAATACTTATGATGCGGACCTTGTAAAAATAGTGCCTTTCGGATTAGAGAAACCGAACGGACAGCGAACGATCCGGATCAAAGAGTTTGATTCTCAGGGAAAATTCCAGATTCTGCTGCACGCAACCAATACGGTTCTTCATAAAACCATTGTTCAGGGAATCACAATTACGGAGCTTGCAGAGTCAGAGGTTAATTCTGATGAAAGCGAATCTGCAAATAATTTCCAGCAACCCTCTTCAAAACCCCATAAAAAAGAAAACCAATCTAAAAGACTGGTTTCTGTTCTTATATTTTTAGCATTAATAGCGATGATAATCTGGCTGATTAGCTGATCTTTGCTCTTCCCGGACATTTCTTACAACGTTTTCCTTTTTTGAATTTTTTGCAGCATTTTTTCTTGTCACAATACATCATTTCGTCATTTCTGTAAGCGGGAGCCAATGGCGCAATTTTGAAAGGTATAATCTGATGAATCATAGATGCAAATATAAATTAATTTAGAATAATTACAAATAAAATAATTATTTACAATTATGATTTCTGTCAGATCATTCGCATTATTTTGATTTATTTAAGATATGGCTTCATAACCCTGGCCCAAAGTCTGTAGCCTTCGGGTTTCATGTGAAGCCTGTCTTCCAGGAAAATATCTGTTCGGAGTTTTCCATTGGCATCATTCATCACTTTTGTAATGTCAATGTACTTTGCTTTCTTCTGAGTTTTAAGATAACTTTTTATCAGGGCATTCACTTCGGTCACTTCCGTCCAGAATTTTTCGCGGCTCGGTGAATATTTGATGGAAACATAAGCTACGGGAACTTTTGGGTATTTCTGTCGTATTTTACCAAAAAACGTTTTGAATCTCTCAAATACTTCCGCTGCTGTGGGATTATCTGTTGAAATGTCGTTTTCACCACAGTAGATTACAATTTGTCTGGGATTGTAAGGATCTAAAAGATCATCCGCATAATAATTAAGATCCAGCAGCCTTGACCCGCCAAAACCCCTATTAATAATGGTTTTTCCCGGAAAATAATCATTCACATCCTGCCATTTTGTAAAGGATGAGCTGCCTACGAAAAGAATTGGTTTAGCGGGAATTCCGTTGGTTTGGTCGATCGTTTTGAATTCCTGAATTTCTTTCCGGAATGGTTGTTCCTGTGCAAAAAAGAGTGAGGTGCTGAAAATCAGCATCAGGAAAAAAAGCCTTTTGAAAAGATGTTTGTTGTCTTTCATTATTAAATTTTTTAGAATTTTCAAGATAAAAAAAATCAGCTGCAAAAGCAACTGATTCTTCTGTTTTAATTTTTTTTATAATAAATTATTCCACGATAAACTTAGTGTTTAATTCTCCTGTTTTCAGGATATAGACACCTTTCGGAAGGCTTTTCAATGTGATGCTGTTTCCGTTTTGGAAAGGGTTCTCAATGGTCTGGACATTCTGACCAACCATATTATAGATGAACGCTTTTGTAAATTGTTTCAGATCTTTATTACCAGAAACGGTGATTACATTCCCTTTTACCGGGTTTGGTGCAATCTGAAGATTTTTGGAGAAAGAAGCATCATCTATTGCCATTACCGTTCCCCAGATCTGTGCAACATACTCAGGATGATCTACATACGGATTTCTGTTACCCTGATAGTTATATACAGCATTGTTTCTGTCGATCTCTTTCTGTGAAACAGGATCCTGCTGATGCCATCTCAAAAGCATAGACATAAATGGCTCCGCAAAAACTTTAAATGTGCTTCCATCATACATATCATATGTAAAAGTAGTGATCTGTGACTGGTATCTTGTCGCAAAATAAAGGTAAATTCTGGCAATGTCACCTTTAAACTCATTGATAGGTTCGAAAACTGTTCCTGAATAACCATTTAATTTACTTGTTCCTAACTTAGAGCCGTTTTTAGAAGTCCAGCTTACTGTTCCGACTTCGCCATAAGGCCAATTGCTTCTTCTGCCATTGACGTAGCCGTCTGTCGGAAGCAAATGATGATAATCATTGTGCATTGGTGTTGCATCATTAAAGGTCGATTTTGGAATCGAGTGTTCCCTGTTGTAGCAAGATCCTTCACCACTGTAGCTGCCGCACTGGTTGGTCACCATCGTAAATTTGTAAGGATCTGCACCGGCAGGATTTTCGGAATAAACGTCCAGAACGGAATTGTCATTCTCATAATATTTATCTCTGTCTGCAGAAGAAAATACGGTCCAGTTATAACCTCTATCCTGATGTCCCGAAGTAACGATCTGGCTAAGTTTAGTTTTGAGAGCAGCTCCGGTAAGTCCGGTAGTTCCGTCGTAGTATCCTGTCGGAATCTGCGCATTGGTAATGCCGAAAACTCCGACAAATAAAGTAAAAATAAATCTTTTCATTTCGAAAATTTTAAGGGATGTAAAGGTATTGATTTTTAATAGAAATTTTTAATATTTAACACAATCCGCGCAGAATTGTTTTACGGATGGGAAAAAAATAAAGACAGAGTTTATTCTGTCTTTACTTTATTGAAATTTTTGTGAATTGATTATTCTACAACAAACTTAGTGTTGAGTTCACCTGTTTTCAGGATATAAATTCCTTTAGGAAGGTTTTTAAGTGTAATGGTATTTCCGTTTTGGAAAGGGTTTTCAATGGTCTGAACATTTTGTCCAACCATATTGTAGATGAAAGCTTTCTGGAATTTTTTAAGATCCTTGTCTCCGGTTACATTGATTACATTTCCTTTCACGGGATTTGGAGCAATTTTAAGGTTTTTGGAAAATGAAGCATCTTCCACAGCCAGTGGAGAAAGACCCCAGATTGCGGTTACCCATTCCGGATGATCAATAAAAGGATTTCTGTTTTTCTGATAATTGTAAGCCGCATTATTTCTCACGATTTCTCTTTCCGATACAGGATCCTGCTGATGCCAAAGCAAAAGAAGGTTTAGTTCCCACGTTGCAAGGCCCTGGTTTACATTACTTGTATTAAGGATATTACCGCTGGAGAACCCGGAAAGTTTTGTCTGGTATCTTGTCACGAAATATAAAAGCCCTCTTGCTACATCACCTTTGAATTCATTGATCGGCTCGAAAACTGTGCCTCCATAACCTGGCGAAGAATTTGCTCCCAGCTTAGATCCGTTCTTGGAAGTATAAGTTGGGTTAGAAACTTTTCCGTAAGGATAGTTGCTTCTCATACCATTTACTTTTCCGTCTGTAGGAAGAATATGATGGATATCAGAAACCATAGGGCTGGCAGAATTAAAAAGACTCTGTGGAACTGAGTGCTCTCTGTTATAGCAATCTCCCTCTACAGAATAATTTCCACATTTTTTCTGGCCGTGTGTATAATTGTACGGATCTGCGCCTGATGGATTTTCTGAATAAATATCCAAAACAGTACCGTCTTTTTCATAAAAAGAATCTGTATCCGTTGTAGGATATCCATTGTATAGATTATCATAGCTTTTGGTCTGATAACCTGCGGTGATGATCTCACCAAGTTTTGTTTTCAGAGCATAACCGGTTAGTCCGGCAGCGCTGTCATAATATCCTGTCGGGATCTGGGCATTAGTAATGCCAAATGCTCCAACAAAAAGAATAAAAATACATTTTTTCATTGTCAAAAATTAAGGGCGCTAAAGGTATAAAATAAAATCAGATTAATAAGTAATTTTTTTTCAACAATACAGTTTTATTTATGAGATATCATTAATATTTATCTGAGGTATATAAAAATAATAGAATCAAAACATTTTAGATACAAAAAAAGACAGATAAAATTTCTGTCTTTTTCTTAAAATATTTTTTCAGGTGCTATTCTACAATGAATTTTGTGTTTAGTTCTCCTGCTTTCAATATGTAAATACCTTTAGGAAGATTGTTTAAAATGATGGTATTTCCGTTCTGGAAAGGATTTTCAATGGTCTGAACGCTTTGTCCTGACATATTATAAATGAATGCTTTCGGGAACTTTTTCAGATCTTTATCTCCCGATACATGAAGAACATTGTCCCTAACCGGATTAGGTGCAATCGAAAGATTTTTTGAGAAGGAAGCATCATCTACAGCCAAAGGAGATTTGCCCCAGATCATTTCTACCCATTCCGGATGATCAATAAACGGATTTCTGTTACCCTGGAAAGTGTAGGCTGCATTATTTCGGTCGATTTCTTTTTGAGAAACAGGATCCTGGGCATTCCATTTCAGCATCAGGTTAAGATACCAAAGCTGCAGACCTCTGTTTTTTGATCCGTCCAGCGGGCTGGATGCAGTCTGGTATTGGCTGAATGATGTCAGATTATCTTCATACCTCGTGACAAAGTATAACGCCATTCTTGCGAAATCCCCTTTAAATTCATTCACCGGCTCGAAAACAGTCCCGCTGTAAGCCGGCACATTGCTCTGTCCCAGTTTGGTTCCGTTTTTAGAAGTCCAAACTGCGCTGGAAACTTCACCATAAGGATAATCGCCTCTTTTTGAGTTGGTATAGCCATCCGTTGGAATTACAAAATGAATATCGTGTGACATAGGAACTGCATTGATGCCGCCAAAATAGGTTTTTGGGATTGAGTGTTCCCTGTTATAGCAGCTTCCTTCTCCGGAATAGCTTCCGCACTGGTTGCCGCCTGCAGATGCCTGTCCCCATTTGAATTCGTAAGGGTCATTGCTCACACCGGGAGTATTGGCTGCAGGATTTTCGGAATACATATCGATAATGGTTCCGTCATTTTCATAATACTTATCGATATCAGTGGTCTTGTATCCCAGCCACAACCCGCCGGTGCCGCTGCCATATCCCATATCTCTTGCGCCATTGGAGATGATCTGCGCAAGTTTTGTTTTTAAACTGTAGCCTGATAGGCCTGCTGTTCCGTCATAATATCCTGTTGGGATCTGAGAGAATCCAAATCCGAAAATCCCGACAAACAGAATAATAATACTTTTTTTCATTGTCCAAAAAAATTAAGACTGTAAAATTATAATATTAATAATCTGTTTTTGATAGGTGGTTGAATTTTTAAGCGAAATTTAAGTTACCGTAATAAAATGTTAATTAATCCTGACTTGAGGAAATTCAGGAATCCAGGAACAAATTACATTAATCTTAATTAGTATTGCTGATGTATCTTTTATTAACTTTGGAAAAAATCCAGGAAATGGATAATCCAAAAAATAATGCGATAGCTGAAACAATCAGGTAGTTGATTAGTTCAATTCTTACAGGGAATGCCAGGTTTTCGCTTGCTTTGAAAAAGCCTGTGCTGATCTGGATATAGCAAATGACAGAGCCGATAATAAGTCCGCAAAGAATTCCCGCCGATACAATTAAAAATCCGGTAAAGAAATAAATGAATCTCAGATTTTTAAGATTAAACCCAAGTGCTATCAATGATTTTGCCTGATCTTTTTTGTCGAGCTGTAAAATAGTGATCGCTCCGGCCAGATTGAATGTCGTGATGAAAATGACAAGTCCGAAAATAAGATAGATCATCAGTTTTTCGGTATTAATCATTTTCCAGAAAGCGGCATTTTCTTCGGATTTGGTCTTAACATCTGCAACATTTCCGATTTGTTTTGTAAGATTAGCTTTAACGCGCTCAGCATCAGCCGGGTTTTTGAGCTTAATAACAATCTGATAGCAATCATTTTTTTGAAGATCCAAAAGCTGCTGAGCAAGCTCTATCGGCGCAATAATGTAATTGTCCATCTGGTCATTTCCCGGGAAAACACCTGTCACATAGATCTCTCTTTTATTGAAGATGTCATTTTCACTTTGTATAATTCCTTTTCCCGGCTTGGGCATCAGAACTGTTGCAAAGTCCTGACTGGAATTTACAGGAAGAGACAATCTGTTGTCCAGACCATTCTCCATAATCACTTCATTGCTGTACTTAAAGTCCGGATACTTTCCGTAAAATATATTTTCGTTTATAGGATTAACATTGGTGTAAGCAGAATCTACACCTCGCAGATAGGCAATCTCACCATTGTCTTTATATCCCAGATAAACCTTTTCTTCTATAACAGACGAAAAATAAGCGACAGCAGATTCTTTCTTCAGCACACTTCTTATGTGTCCGATATCTTTTAAAACTTTTCCTGTCTTGCTTTTGATAGTGAGGTCCGCATGCAGATTGGCTATCATCTGCTTATTAATATCTTCCAGACCGGAAAAAACAGAAATAATGATAAACATAGCCGCCACAGCCGCCACCATTGCAAATGCTGCAAGCCAAGTGATGAAAGTGACCGCTGTGCTTCCTTTTTTCGCTATAAGGTAGCGGGATGCTATGTAAAAAGCATTTTTCAATACTACAGAATTGGATTGTCTCCTTCGCCTTTCAGTTCTTTTTCAATGCGTTCCACATCATCCAGACTTGTGTCTATGTAGAACACCAGCTGCGGGATGATACGAACCTGTTTTGCCATTTTCTGTCCGAGATAATTACGGTAGAATGCATTGTTCTCATTGATTTCCTTCATAATAGGCTTTCTCAGTTCTGCCGGGAAAATGCTAAGGTATATTTTTGCGATTCCAAGATCCGGTGTTACTTTAACATCCGAGACAGAAACCAAAAAGCTCTGCTTGCTGTCTGAAGCCTGCTTGCGGAAGATTTCTGCCATATCTTCCTGTATAATCTGCGCTACTTTTCTTTGTCTGTTGCTTTCCATAAGTTTTGCAAATTTAGTGTTTTGTTTTGATTTTATAAGGACTAATCTAAAGCTGCAAAATCCGGTACTATTTCAAAAGCCACATCAAAGCCTGTTTCAGTTCCCTTTTCCAGTAAGTTTCGGAATGTGTTCCGTCCTGATCTATTTTAACGATGATATTTTTCGGATCTACAGAATTGTTTATCAGTTCAGATTGAGTTGCTTCAATTTCCGGCACCATTGTTTCGTCCTCATCTTTTCCCGCCACAAAATAGAATTCTGAGTGTCTGATATTCTTTTTGTTGCGATTAAGGTAGTTTTTCAGATCCTTGGAAACAAACCAGAATGCAGGACTGAAAATGCCCGTTTTTCCGAAAGTCTCCGGGTATTTTACAGCAGTGTAAAGTGAGATCAGTCCGCCCATAGAGCTGCCTAAAATGATTGTTTTAGAAGTTTGTCTCTGTGTTCTGTAAGTTTTATCAATGAATGGTTTCAGGGTTTTTGCTAAAAAATCTGCGTACAGATTGCCTTGGCCTGTGGTTTTATATTTAGCATTATTCCAGGGAGAATATTCGGCAAGACGCTGGTCGCCACCATTGTCTATTCCTATTACAATTGCAGATCTGCCGGTTTCATTGTAGATTGCGTCCAGCGTTTCATCCACCTGCCATTCGCCGGAAAAGCTGGTGTAATCATCAAAAAGGTTTTGGCCGTCCTGCATATAAATCACGGGATATTTTTTTCCGGAGTTTTGATAATCCGGCGGAAGATAGATCCAGATTTTTCTTGTGCTGTTCAGCTGCGGGATTTTGAAATGCTCACTTAGTATTCTGACATGAGAGTTGGCAGTATGCTTTTTCTCTTTCGGGATATTCCAGGATTTGATTTCGATAGGAACCGTTAACTCTGAAATAGCCGGATCATAAATTCTATTAGCGGTCGCATTCCCATTTTCGTCAGTTTCCACAGAATCCCAGCTGCCTTTGGTAATCTTATATTCAGCTTTTTTACTAGGCTTTGCAATCGTTAAACTATAGTTTCCCTCCAGATCTTTTTTGAATTTGAATTGAGCATCTGCAGGATTCCATCCGTTAAGGTCGGAAGCCAGAAATATATCTGAATTATCAGTATTTTCAGGTAATCTGATAATCCTGAATGTTACCTGAGAAAACAGATTGCTGCTCATCATAATAAAAATTAGAGTCGATAATATTCTTGATACCGGATTTTTCATCTTAATCTTGTTTTTTTGTGTAACGCTTGATGAAATTTACGGTTTTTTCTGCTATGTCATTAGCATCTTCCAAACTGATATTATTAAAAGTATGATTGGCATTATCTACCACAAAATACTGATGGTTGATTTTCTTTTCCTTAAGTTTTTCGACTAAAAGCTCAGCTTGCCTGATATCAACAACAGCATCTTCGTTTCCATGGAATATTAATGTTGGAACGGTGTTTTTTGTAATATAATTGACGGGCGAGAGTTCCCTGCAGCGTTGTATCGCTTTATTTTTCTGGTTGTCTATGTCAAAGCCTGTCAGCTGCTTTATTTTTTTGTGTCTGGTTTTGTAAGTTTTTGGATAATAAAACTTAAACCATTTCTGAATAGCAGGATGGGCATCGGTACGGAAAAGTTCATTCAGGTCCGTCGGGCCATAAAGATTGACTACATAGTTGAGTACTGGGAGATGTTGTGGTCTGTCATTATTCTGCCTGTAAGCCGTCATCATGGCCAGATGCGCACCGGAAGAACCGCCTAAGATCCCTATATTTTCTTTGTCAAGATTGTAAATGGTATCATTATCTCTGATCCATTTGATAATATCCTGGATATCCTGAAGACTCCTGTCTACGTGTTTATCAGAATCTATATTAGTAAAATCTGCACTGATAACCGTATATTGATTTTGCAGAAGCTGACTGAGTATATAAGCACGGAATTTATATGTAATCATCTCTTTGCTGCCAAAAGACCATGCGCCACCATGAATGTAAATGGCAACCGGCAGTTTTTTACCGTTTGTGTTTTTTGGCTGGTAGATGTCCAGTTTAAGGGGAAGATTTTCGGGTGTGTTTTTATAAATAATATCCCGATGCAGATTATAGCTTAGTTTGGGTTTAGGTAAACTGACATCTGAATTAATTTTTTCATGGCTTAGTTTATAGCTTAGGATACTCAGAATAATTAAGGAAAAAACCAGTACGATTCTGTATTTTACTTTCATCAACAATTTATTGCTTATCAAATATAGAAAAAAAGTCTAAAATATTATGTTAATTCCGGATTTATGAAAAATTTCTGTCTTCAATTATGCCTTACAAGCCTTTTGTTTTGTAAATTTGAGACGCTTTTTTGGCAGAATCAACCAAAAAAAATATTAATAAAAATCTATTTTAGTAATGACGACAAAATACGATCAGATCCCAAGCTCATTGTTCGTAAAAAACAGAAAAAAGTTTGCGGAGAAACTGCTTCCAAAATCTCTGGCGGTTTTTAATTCCAATGATATCTATCCCATAAGTGCAGACTCTACAATGCCTTTTCAGCAGCATCGTGATATTTTTTATCTCAGTGGTGTAGATCAGGAAGAAAGTATTCTTGTAATTTTTCCGGATGCTTATCTGGAAGAGAACAGGGAGATTTTGTTTTTACGGGAAACGAATGATCATATTGCTGTTTGGGAAGGAGAGAAGCTGTCTAAAGATCAGGCTTATGAAGTGTCGGGAATCAAAACGGTTTATTGGCTCAGTGATTTCGATAAAATTTTTAAAAGCCTGATGTATGAAGCAGAAAATGTTTATCTCAACAAAAATGAACATTACAGGAGTGCTGTAGAAACCGAGCTGAGGGAAGATCGTTTCATCAAAAAGATACAGGCAGATTTTCCGATGCACAATTATAAAAGAAGTAATCCGATTCTTCAGCGTTTGAGAAGCATCAAAGAACCAGAAGAATTAGCGTTGATTCAGAATGCGTGTAACATTACAGAAAAAGGAATCAGAAGATTGTTGGCTTTTATTAAACCAGGCGTTTGGGAATATGAAATTGAAGCTGAACTGATTCATGAATTTGTAAAAAACAGAAGCCGTGGATTTGCTTACACCCCAATTATTGCCAGTGGAAATAATGCCAATGTTCTTCATTATATTGCTAATAACCAGCAATGTAAAGACGGTGATGTAATTCTTCTGGACGTGGGAGCAGAATATGCCAATTACTCCAGTGATCTTACGAGAACCATTCCTGTAAGAGGAAAATATACTGCCAGACAAAAGGAGATCTATAATGCCGTATTAAGATGTAAAGTTGAAGCAGAGGATCGTCTGGTTGCGGGAAATAACTGGCACAGATTCCATAAAGAAATGGGAGAAGTTTACACATCAGAATTACTTCAATTAGGATTGATTGACAAAGCTGATGTTCAGAACGAAGACCCGAAATGGCCGGCTTATAAAAAATATATGATGCACGGAACTTCCCACCATATGGGATTGGATACGCACGATTATGGAATCCTGACCGATGATTTTGTAGAAAATATGGTATTTACCAATGAACCTGGTTTCTATATTCCGGCGGAAGGTTTCGGAGTTAGAATTGAGGATGATTATGTGATACAAGCCTCTGGAAAACCATTTAATATGATGGCCAATATTCCAATTACAGTTGAGGAAATTGAGGATCTTATGAATTCTTAAATATAAATTTAACACAAAAAATCCCGATAAGTAAAAAACTATCGGGATTTTATTTGTTATTAATTCTTGTTATTTCTTGAAAAATTCCATCAGGTCCAGATAGTTTTTCTGATTCACACCGTGGCCGCTCATATATTCTCTGAAAGAAAAATAGGCGCTGAGATCATATAAAAGATCTGCTGCTTTTCTTCCCCATTCCAACGGAATCACGGCATCATCTGTTCCGTGTGAAATAAAGAAACGCAGGTTTTCATACTTCTTTTTGTCCCTGACGATGTTTTTCAGCAGTTTCTCTTCCGGATAAGAGCTAAGACAAACAATTTTCGAAAATAGATCCGGATATTGCAACGCCAGCGAATAAACAATCATTCCGCCCTGGCTGAATCCGCAAAGATGCGTCGGATTATTGGTGAGTCCATATCTGTTGCTGATGGCCATAATATTTTCCATTACTATCTTTACAGCATCATTACCTTCCGTTTCATCTATAAAATTCTCTGCGCTGTTGAAGTCAATATCAAACCAGGCAAATCCGCCGTAATGAGAATTTTTTGGTGCCCGGAAACTCACCACGATCCAATCCTCAGGAAGCGTCGGTACAAAACTGAAAAGATCTTCTTCATTGCTTCCGTAACCATGAAGCATAAATAATATAGGTGTTTCGGGTGTTATATTTTTTGGTTCTCTGACCAGATATTGTAATTCCATAAGTGTGCAAATATAGCTAAAACCACCATTTTATGAATATTAAATTATCATTTTCAATCCTTTTCTAACAATTAAAACGCTAATTTTGCGGGACAAAAATTTCTATTTATCAATGGACAAAATACCTAGTGTAGATCTGCGTGATTTCCTTTCGGACAACCCGGAACGCAAACAGAAATTTGTAAATGAAATCGGAAAAGCTTATGAAGAAATTGGTTTTGTAGCACTCAAAGGCCATTTTCTGGATGATCAGTTAGTAGATGAACTTTATGGTGAGGTGAAGAATTTTTTCGAACTGCCGGAAGAAACCAAGCTCAAATACGAAATTCCCGGAATAGGCGGCCAGCGCGGCTATGTCGGCTTTGGTAAAGAAACGGCAAAAGGTTTTAAAAAAGGTGACCTGAAAGAATTCTGGCATTTCGGCCAGTATCTTTCCGAAGATTCTAAGTACAAGGAGGTTTATCCTGACAATGTGGTGGTTGAAGAACTTCCAAAATTCAATGAAGTAGGAAAGGAGACTTATCAGATGTTGGAAAAAACGGGTAAATATGTCCTGAGAGCTTTGGCTTTGTATCTTGGTTTGGATGAGTTTTATTTTGATGATAAAATTGCCGAGGGAAATTCTATCCTGAGACCAATTCATTATCCGCAAATTACGGAAGAGCCGGATGATGCTGTACGCGCGGCTGCTCACGGAGATATTAACCTGATCACATTGCTGATGGGATCTCAAGGAAAAGGATTGCAGGTTCAGAATCATAACGGTGACTGGATTGATGCAATTGCTGAGCCGGATGAACTGATGATTAATGTGGGTGATATGTTATCCAGACACACCAATAATAAACTGAAATCTACCATTCACAGAGTGGTAAATCCGCCAAGGGAACTTTGGGGAACTTCCAGATATTCAATTCCGTTTTTTATGCATCCCATCAGCGAGATGTCGCTCAATGCACTAGAAAATTGTGTGGATGAAAATAACCCGAAATTGTATCCGGATACAACTGCCGGCGAGTTTCTGCGTGAAAGACTGATAGAATTGGGATTGATAAAAATCTAATTTGCAATTCACTTAAAAACAAACAACTCCGACATTTGCCGGAGTTGTTTTTTTATAATGTTGATACTTTTAAATTGCTTTCACAATAAAATAGTTCTTTTTACCTTTCTGCAAAAGAAGGAATTTTCCATCAATCAGATCATTTTCTGATGCAGAGAATTGGTCATCAACCTTAGTTTTATTTACAGAAATTGCGTTTCCTTTTAATTCTCTTGCAGCTTCACTTTTGGAGTTTAAGAAACCTGAATTAGAAAGAAGATCAACAATATTTTGTCCAACAACTTCTGTCTTTGAGATTTCAGTTTGAGGAACACCATCAAAAATTTCCAAAAATGTTTCTTCGTCCAAATTTGCAAAATCTTCTGCAGTAGATTTTCCGAAGAGTATCTTGGTGGCGTTCAATGCCTTTTTGTATTCTTTTTCACCGTGAACCCAAACTGTTACTTCTTCTGCCAGTTTTTTCTGGAGTTTTCTTTCACCTGGATTGGCATTATGTTCTTCAATCAAAGCTTCGATTTCTTCTTTTGGAAGAAACGTGTAGAATTTGATAAACCTTTCCGCATCATCATCAGTTGCATTCAGCCAGAATTGGTAGAATTTATAAGGCGATGTTTTCTTCGCATCCAGCCAGTAATTTTTACCGCTTTCAGACTTCCCGAATTTTGAACCGTCTGCTTTGGTAATTAATGGAACTGTCAAAGCATAAGCTTCACCTTGTGCTTTTCTTCTGATTAATTCTGTTCCGGTTGTGATATTTCCCCATTGATCCGAGCCGCCCATTTGTAGTTTTACGCCTTCATTCTGGTAGAGGTGCAGATAATCGTAGCCTTGCAAAAGCTGGTAAGTGAATTCCGTAAAACTCATTCCATCCACTCCGGAATCGCCGGAAAAACGTTTCTTGACAGAATCCTTTGCCATCATATAGTTGACTGTGATGTGCTTTCCGATATTTTTTGCAAAATCAAGGAAAGTAAAATCTTTCATCCAGTCATAATTGTTGACAAGAATAGCCTTGTTGTCGCCATCTCCATCAAATTTCAAAAATCTGGACAACTGGTTTTTAAGACAATCTACATAATAAAGAAGCGTTTGCTCATCCAAAAGATTACGTTCTGCAGATTTTCCGGAAGGGTCGCCAATCATCCCTGTTGCGCCACCTACCAACGCGATCGGCTGGTGACCGTGCTGCTGGAAATGGGCCAGGATCTTGATCTGGATCAGACTTCCGATATGCAAGGAATCCGCAGTTGGGTCAAACCCGATGTAAGCTTTTGTCATTTCTTTATCCAGTTGATCTTCCGTTCCCGGCGTCATATCAGAAAAAAGTCCACGCCATTTCAGCTCTTCGATAAATGCATTCATTGTCTTTAAAAATTTTCGTGCAAAGATAATAATAAGTTGTGGGAATGTGTGTTTTCTGCCCATTATATATTGAAGTATTACAAAATCATATTGTAAATTTGCAGGATGAATCATGATACAATTTGTGCACTGGCAACCGCTAACGGAATCGGAGCTATTGGGATTATAAGAATATCCGGCAATCAGTCTTTTGAAATTGCCAATAAGGTCTTTGACGGTAAAAACCTGGAAAGATCCGAGTCTCACACCGTGCATTACGGATTCATAAAAAATGAAAAGGAGGTGATTGATGAGGTAATGGTTTCCGTGTTCCGGGCCCCAAAAACTTTTACAGCTGAGGATTCTGTGGAGATTTCTTTTCATGGTTCTCCTCACATTGCCAAAAAAATTCTTGAAGTATTGATAAAAAACGGCGCAAGAATGGCAAAAGCCGGTGAGTTTACTATGCGTGCTTTTATGAATGGCAGAATTGACCTTGCACAGGCTGAATCTATTGCAGATCTCATCGCCTCTGAAAATGAAGCGTCCAGAAAAGTAGCTCTTAATCAGCTAAAAGGTGGAATTTCCAATGAAATTTCTTTCCTCAGAAATGATCTCCTTAATTTTACATCATTAATCGAGTTGGAATTGGATTTTGCAGAAGAAGATGTGGAATTTGCAGACAGAACCGCTCTTAAATCCTTACTTCAGAAAATCGAAGAAAAACTGAATTCTTTAATAGATAGCTTCCAGTATGGCAATGCCATTAAAAACGGAACTGCTGTTGCAATCATAGGAAAACCTAATGCCGGTAAGTCTACACTGCTCAATGCTTTACTGAAAGAAGAAAGAGCAATTGTAAGTAATATTGCCGGAACTACCAGAGATACAATTGAAGAAGTGCTTCACATCAAAGGACACGCATTTCGGTTAATTGACACTGCCGGTCTGAGGGAAACAGCGGACGAAATTGAAGCGATTGGTGTAAAAAAAGCCAGGGAAAAAGTTGAAAATGCAGAAATTCTGGTTTATCTCACAGACGCCGGAACAGAAGATTTCTCAGAAGATATCGAGATGATAAAATCTCTACTGAGAGATGATTTGAAACTGATTATCTGCGCTACAAAAATTGACGAGGTGATTCCGACTCAATATGAAAAGTTAGAACAGATTTTCAGAAGCAATATCTCAACGGATTTTGATTTCATAAAAATTTCCGCTGTCGAAAATCAGAATATTCAGGATCTTAAGAACGAATTGTCATCGTATGTTGAACATCTGAAATCCGAAGAAGGCAATGTTGTCATCACCAATCAACGTCACTATGAGGCTTTGCAGAAATCGCTGAATTCGGTCAAAAGAGTAGAGGAAGCTGTTAGTTCACAAATTACAACTGAGCTTTTAGCTTATGAACTTCGTAACGCTTTGGAATATCTTGGTGAGATTTCCGGTGAATTCACGAACGATGAAGTGCTTGGAAATATTTTTTCTAAGTTTTGTATCGGGAAATAATTTAGCTTTTCTTTGATTTCTTTTTCTTTCTTTTATTTGATTATCAATAATTTATATAATTTATATTTTCTCTTTTTGGATTTTATTTATATATTTGTACACCTGTTGTACACCTTGAGCTACAAAAAATAGTACAAAGGTGTACAATTGTACACCTCAAAAAAAATATATGAATATCACTTTAAAACAGAAAAATTTAGCCGATGGAAGGATTAGTCTTTTCATCGAGTACTACAAAGGTTCTTCTACTAATGCACAAGGAAGAAGAGTGCACCTGCGAAATTTTGAGTATTTAAAACTGTATTTGAACCCCGACCCAAAGTCGGCTAAGGAGAAAAAAGAAAATAAAGAAACTATGGCTCTTGCCGAAAGTATTTTGGCAATTAAAAAAGCTGAATATGTTCAAGGACGTTACGACTTAAAGGATACGGTGAAAAGTAAAAGAACTTTTTTAACATATTTTGAAGAGTTAACCGATGAAAAACGACTACAAGATTCTTCAAATAATTACGGTAACTGGTTTTCTACTTTACAACATCTCAAAAAAATTGTTTCTAAGAACATGACTTTCGATGAAATTGATGAGAGATTCCTCAAAAAAGTTCACCGATATTTTGAAAAGGATGCTCTTACTAAAAGTGAAATCCCCCTTTCTCAGAACTCAAAATATTCATATTTCAACAAGTTTAAAGCTGCTCTAAGGAGTGCTTTCGATAATGGATATTTGACGATTAATTATGCGTCAAAAGTCAAATCCTTTGAACAGGCTGAAAGCCAAAGAGAATATCTGATTTTTGATGAATTACAAAGATTAGCAAAAGCGGAATGTAAATATCCTGTTTTAAAAAAAGCTTTTCTTTTTTCGTGTTTATCAGGATTACGTTGGTCGGATATTAATACTTTGACCTGGAAAGAGGTTCGTGATGAAGGTGATGTTTCCAGAGTCAATTTCCGACAGGAAAAAACAGATGGTGTAGAATATCTCTACATCTCAAAACAAGCCAGAGAATTGTTGGGCGAAAGACAAGATCCGCAAGAAAGAGTTTTCAAAGGTTTGAAATATGGAATGACCTACAATACCGAAATTATTCGCTGGTGCAATCGAGCTGCAGTTGCTAAACATATTACTTTTCACTCAGCCAGACATACGAATGCAGTTCTTCTGTTGGAAAACGGTGCAGATATTTACACGGTTTCTAAAAGACTTGGACATCGCGAATTAAGAACAACGCAGATTTATGCAAAAATTGTGGATAGCAAAATGAAGGAAGCTGCTGAGATTATTCCGGAATTAAATATTGAGTTATGAAAACTCCGCTTTCTTTTTAACTCAATGAAAATCACTTTCTAATCCAGTTGAATCCAGAATAATCTTTTTTAACCTTTTTGCGTTTAAAATTAGTCCAAAGTATTCTTATTTAGCCCACAAGTGATTGATAGTCTTTTATTTATGGTTTTTATTGTTGACTTTTGTTTCGTTAAATCAATCAAAAGAAACAGATGGAAAATAATGAAATTATCATTCATAAGCTCAACCGAATTGAAAAGCATATTTTCGGACTAAAAGCAATTCTAAATGTGGAAGAGCTTTCGGATTACACAGGATTCAAGAAATCCTACATCTACAAATTGGTTCATACCAATTCTATCCCCTTTTCAAAACCTTCTGGAAAAATTCTATTCTTTGAACGAAAGAAGATTGACGAGTGGTTGTTGAGAAACAGTCATAAATCAAAGGACGAGATCCAACATGAAGCAATAGAATTTTCTTTAGGCAAAAAATAAAACAGCTTTGTCCTTTACTTTTTTATTGTTTGGTAAAGCTAGGAGAGTGAGGGAAAACCACCTGCTCTTTAGATCTCTTTATTTATCGACATTTTCTGAAAATAAGTCTCAGCTGCTCACCGAATAACTCACTTTGAAAATATAGTTTTTGATTCTTTTTATTTTTCAAATTTACAAATTTATATTGAAAATATTTTCTGGTGATATAAAATTAACTGTACTAAATAAAATGTTTTTCCAACATCGGATGTGCAATCAATTAAAATTAACTTAAGTGGTCGTAGGTAATTAATTTTATATTTTGACATCCGCGGAATTCTTAGCCCTAGGGATCTAGTTTGGCATAGAGCATATCAAGTCATTTACCTGACTGTACAGCCCATATATCAAAATTCTGCCATTGCCTTCTGTCAGTATGATTGTAACGTCTTTCTCAATGCTTGTAAAGATCGGAATAAAATCTACTAACAAAATACGGATTCCCATAATCAGATATTTAAATTTTTTGTAAATTTCCACAAACTAATAGCGCTCAGATTATGGCCATATATGCAGTAGGTGCCAATTACCATTGGGGTGACGTAAGTCAAGATTTTATCGATAATGGGATAGTTGCTACCGGATGGGACGGATCAACGGCTCCTGATATCCATGAGATGTTCCGTGACATCAATGTTGGGGATATCGTTTATATTAAGTCTTGTAATTTTTCCAGTAATATTACGGTTAAGGCTATAGGCATTGTACGTGATGACTTCATTTTAAGTAGTTTGGACGAACCAGATCTAATAGAGATAGGCAGGAACATAAGATGGATCTACACCGATTGCTTTGTGATCACAAGACCAGCCAATCAAAAAAATAATGTGCGTGGCAACACAATCTATCGCGAGTACCATCCCGAAATCATTTCCACCATAATGTCAATCGTAAACAAAACAATCTAAATGCTCTGTACAACATTTAAGAAACTTTCCGAGGATACTTGGGAACAGATCGATCTTTCGAAGACAGCAGGGTATCAGCTGAAGGAAGAAACCCTTACAGACCAGAACTTACTCCAGTTAAAAATCAAACACCCAACTGAAATACTTATCCGAGCCTTCAACAAACATGAAGAGGGCAGAAACGGAGCTGACTGGGAATGGTGGCTGACCGATGGAAATGAGTGGGTCGGGTTCAGGGTTCAGGCAAAGATAATCAATATAGAAACGGACAGGTTTGAGCATCTACATTATCAGGCTAAGACCTCGGTTCCACAATCAAGAAAATTAATTGAACAATCAAAGCCAATAGGAGAAAAGCCACGTGTCCCGATTTACTGCATGTTCTTATCAACCGAAAAATTTGATCCAGCAGCTTTAAAGTCAGCCCCCGAATTTTACGGTTGCTCGATAATGTCTGCTTATACAGTAGCTGTACTGCGCGATAGCGGAACAGATGATGTAGTATCCCTCCAGGCTTATCTGATTCCATGGCATGAACTGGTCTGCCAAAAACCAGCCATAAGCTTCGCAGAGCATATTGATCGCTTTCTTGTAGAACGTCTTGACCAAGGTATACTTGACGTAAGGTTTTATATTACCGATGAGCCTCCTGCTTATGTCAGCGCGTTACTGGTGAACAATAACCACACTGTTGAAAATGAATATGGGAATCCCGATCTGGCAGGTGTCATGGTGGCTAAACTCTATAATAACACAGAATAATATGGCAGTATACCAAGGAGCCGATAACATCTATTGGGCTTTCAGCTCGTAGGCACGAGCAATTGCCGCATTTATAGGTTTTCTGTCCGCAGGTTATTTTTTCAGCCATGATCGTATGGACAAAAAGGTCGAAAAGGACGAGATTCTACTGGAGATATACACAGATATAAAGACTCAGCATTTTAAAAAACTGAGTTCTCTTTTATGGCTAACAGGGTTTTCTATTATCTTAAGTTACTGCTGGTATTTATTAACGGTTTCGATACAGGAATATTTCTTTCCTTGTTCGATACTTTTGTTGCACTGCTCAACGCATATACTGTCTTTAGGGCCGTTGCATTGGTGATAGCAATGGTTGACCCCAAAGAATGTCGCAAAGACAGCGGATAAACTGATAAAGGAATCTACCGGTGAAGCTATTGACAGTCGTACTGAAGAGGGTATGCGGAGAAGGGAATTCCTTGAAAAATTTATAGAGCTTGAAAAGCTTGCCCTCCAGCTGCTAGAGAAAAAATCATACAATGTCTTTATTGATCGAAAAAATCAGAAAAATATCGGATTTGACGCTATTGTCAGGGTGCTTTTACTGCAGGAGATGATAAATACTTCTGAGTTTAATCGGCTTAACCGCATAAGCAGGATAAGTAACTTGATCACGCATGGAAGACGTGATAGCGTTGGGATAAAGGAATTACCAGAACTAATACGACTTATCGATATGTTTAAGAGTTTACTTTAACTGAGATAAATCTCACCAATTTCAGATATCGCCATTACAAGTAAATGCCTGATCATGAAGATCACGAACAAAAACGCAAAACTTAACTAAGAGATTACGGTTTGCTTTAAATAATTGGGGTTCATCCGGGATATTGTGGTCATATTTTATTGAGGATTTGGCCAAGTACAATATCATTATTGAAAAATGAAGTATAATATTAAAATACTTGTGAACATATTCCTTCCAAACGCATTCAAGTTTTTGGCAATAGGATTTTAGGAACATCATTTCTGATCAGTATCGGAATGCTTTCTATACCATCAATGTAAGGTTGTAAAAAAACTTTATTAGAAATTCTTCTTCTTCTTTCTTAATTTCCATATTTTCAGATAACAAACATTCATAACGTCTTCTGTTACCGTTTTTTGATTTCTTTTACCTTAGAAATAAATGCAGAATTTTCCTAAAATAAGTCAGAGAATTCCAACTTTAAACCTCCGATATCTTCTGGTATCAATAGTTTTTATTGCTTTACTTTATCAGTATCTATTATGTATACGGTCTTTGAAATTTTAGTCGTTTCTTGTCCTTGGTGCTGGTTTTAGCTCATTACCGAAATCAAACATATAGACCTGACTACCTGTGAATGGATTATATGAAGGATGATAATCCAAATAAGCTAAGGAGTGCAAATCCTTAATACATCTATGATAGGTTGCTTTTGAGTGAATCTTACTAATTCGCATTACCTGAATTAGTCAATACAATGCTCGGTTTTATAATCTTCACCATAAGGACATTTTTCAATTTTACGCTGCCGAACAGAATAAAATTTGATTTTAGCGACTAATGTATAGTATATTTGATTTATATTTATAACCTAGCTTAGATGCCTATTTTAGTAATGGGATTGTAGAAGTTTGTCAAGCTCTTGTAAAAACTCCTCAATCTTGTTAACGGAATCTTCTAAAAAATGTTTACCTTCTATAATTACTTCGTAACGAGTTCGCTTAATTCCGGTTGTTACTTTAAGACTTATAAATCCAGCACTTTTTAATTTGTCAAAGGCCTCTATCCTTTTTATATTTTTAGAATCTGAATAGATTACTCCCTCTTCATGTACTATACAATTTCTTAATTCTGTGAAGCAAACCATGAAATCGTAATTTTTGCAAACACTAATATTCGTTTGTTTAATAGCTGCTTTTATTTTTTCAATATAATTACCTGGCAGACTTTTATTTATGGTATTTTTTTTTTGAAATGCCTTTCAATTCTCGACAAATACCTTTCATAAAACGATTGTATTTGTATTATAAGGGAATATCTAAATCTTTGCGTAAATTCGGAATTGTAGAAATTATCATCAATCAGATTATCTTGCATTACTTCAAAATAGCTTTTATGGTAATCCTCTATTTGCTGTCTAACTGGATCGTCTTTAGATATTGACTGTAATTCTTTAAAATTGTTTTGAATTTCTAATTCTTTTTGTGAAAAGTAGTTTTCAACGTAATCGATATAATCTCTTAAAAGCATCAATTCAAAATCAATAAATTGTATCATGCTTGTTTTTTGTGAGGTTCTTGCCATAAACTATTATGATTAAAAGATTTAGAGGTAATGTATAAATTTTATTGTTTAAATATCTTCATCCACTCTTTCTCCTATATTCTCTAGATATTTATTTAGATTAATAGCTGGTACAGTTCCAATAGATTGTTGTAAGTGCCTTGTCAACTGCATAAAAAATGTTACTAATGAATTTTCTGTTGAACTGAAATATGAATCTTTATAAGTTCTTTCATTATAATATTTCAAATACGCTTCTTGACCTTTTTCAATAATTTCTTGTTTAGGTTCGTAGTCAATATAAAAACTACCATAATCTGCTATACAGCCAATATCTAAACTTTTAAGACCAGTTTGTTCTTTGAAGTGTTTTACCAAAGTATTATTATTTTCACGTTCGCCAGACTTAGTAGATGTTAATATGCCCCCAATAATTTTAGTAAGTGGTCTTGGTCCGCCACTCATTCCGCCATTAATAAATTTAGCTGAACCTCTATTTAATTGTCTAACACTTTCTATTTTTTCTCCCGTATATGCAATATTATGTTTGCTATCTGAAAAATCAGAAATATCAGGTTTTACTTCAAATACCCCATAAACACCTTCTGCTGGTATGTAATGAAACCCATTTTGAGTAAAAATGAAAGGAGTAAACCAATTATCATAAATCACAATATCCATTTGATGACTAATATTACCTTCAAAGTCTATGACAATTGCTTTATCAACACTATATCTACTCGGTAAATATTTTTTTAACCATTCAATCCACGCATTTTCTAAAGCATCTCCTTTAGAACCTGAATGAGCAATATTTGCTCTATTAGTGCTTAATTGTGCAGACATTTGATTTTGCATACTTGCAAATAATTCTTTCAAGTCAATTTTTGCCATATTCTAAAAGTTTATTATTATCAAATAAATAAAATGAGTAATCCATCAATTTTTGACTGCTAATACTCACTATCAATAAAATTGGATTTTCAATTCTTACGGACTCACTTTTTGCAATGTTTTTCATTGCATTTAAGTCAACAGAACTAAATCTTGAGGAAGCATTTGGATGAGAATGCCATTCGCCTACATAATAACGCTTTTCTTCAAGATTAAACAACTCTATTAATTTTTCTGCAATTCCTTTTGTTCCTCTTTCAAAAAGCGTTCTATAGCTCTTATACTCATTGGGAGTTAATAAATCTGTTAACACCAATGTTTTTAAATCATCAGAATAATAGCCAACCAAAAAACCGCCAAATTCATTAGGGTAATGATCTAACGTAATTTGTTCAATTTTAGAAATTAATTTTTCGTCGTACTCTAAATATAATTCTTTATGTAAATTTTTAATTTTCAATATTTTATTAGTTTTATATTCAAACTGTTATCTGATTCAGTTGAAAGAGTGAAATTGTCTTTAGTTCTGTTTTCTTTATAAATTAAGTTTATCTCTTTCAAAGCAAATTGGACTAATAAATTGATATCATTGTAAGACGCTTTAAATGTTGGACTCCAACAGCCAGTAGGTTTATATAAATCATCTACATCATTATCTAAAATATTTACAAATTGATTTTGAACGAATTTATAAATGTTAGGATAAAATGCACAAACTAAATCGTTGGCATGGTTGGTTATTGATAAATTAATTAAATTGGTATTTAACTTTAATTGGTCTAAAACATACATCAAGTCGCTATCTGCTGAACAGTTAAAAACAATATCAAATTGGTTTAATGATTCTTCGTAAGATTTTCGGGCTGTTTTATCTTTATGTAAAGTTTTTATGTAAAATTCAAAATATTCATTATTGCCATGAAACTTAACATTAACAAAAGGAGAATTTTTCTGCAAAATTTTTATCAATTCTTGTGTTTTATCATATAACCCATTTTGGAATTCATATTCTGAGCGACAAATATTTTCAGGGTCTTTTACATCATAGTCGATCAAGCTGATATTTTTTGCTCCACATTTTACAAGTGTTTTAGCAACTAAACTACCAATTGCACCCACTCCAATTATTAAAATTTTTGCTTCTGTAATTTCAGTACAAAACGTACCTCTCCCAAACAGATATTTATAAGAAGAATTTCTTGTAATTGCCCAATCAATTTTCTTGTCAATTAGTTTACTTTCCCATTGTCCTTTAATCTTGATTCCTTTGGAATCTTTAATTGAAACGCCTATTGTTGGTAAATCGCCTAATTTAACTAAAGTAGTGATCCAATGTATTTCATTGTCGATTGTTTCATACCCTAAGACAATAGGCAAAAATGCATTCTTATGTTTTGTATTCTTTTTTTGAAATTCATTTAGGAGTTTTAAAAAATTATCGGGTAGATAACTTTCTAATTCCAGCCAATTTGTAAAAGCAAAACGATTATATAACGCAGGAACATCTTTTAAAAACACAAAAAAACCTATACTGTTAGATTCTTTCTTCATATAATATTCACTCCATTTACAATCTCTTTTTTTACGATGATTATATGATTTAAAGGACTTTATGAGATAATTTGAAATTGGTTTTTCTTTGTAGATACCATTATTCAGATGAATTAATTCAATTTTACCAAATTCCCCCTTGGTAAAAGAGTTCTCTACATCTGTAAATTGATAGGAGTAATATGTATCATTAAATGGTTTTTCATTTATAATGATATGCTCATAATGTGTGTCATTTTCTTTGTTTACATAGTATTTTATAACCCAATTTTTTAACGATTCAAAATCAGCATTTAGTTTTTGTTTCAAGTTTGGACTATGTAAAGTATGAATACAGATTGAACCATCTCCCATGACGTGTTTGTATGGAATCAAATCTTTATTTACAAATTTTATTGCTTCTGAATTATGAGATTTAAAAGGATATTGTGGATAAATCACAACTTCAAAATCTAAACTTTCATTTAAACCATGAATATTGTGAACTAAAATTTTTCCCTCTGTAAATAATTCGTTTTGCTTAAACTCACGTATTATTTTTACAAAGGGAATTTTTGAAACTAATTCATTTATTTCATTAAGATTATGAAACTCCATTATCCAAACTGTTGACTTTTGCTTGGAATTGATGGAGCGATAATACTTGCATCTTTTAAACCATACTTATTATCGCTTTTGCTTTCTTCTTCAAAATCTTCATTGATAGGAAAATAAGTTTTTATATTATCACTATTACGCTCAATGTTATCAATTATGTAAGACATTTTATTAGATAAATTGGTTTTTGCCCAAGAATCTAAAGTGTTTGCAACATCATTATTACTATTTCCCGGGTCTTTTAATGTGAAATTATCTTTAGTTACATTATCTCTAATGTATTCCATTACGGTTTTTAGTTTTTCCCACAAATTTCCCGAAATATCTTCTTTTTCAAATGCTTTTATTGTAGCCAGCTCTAAGAAAAATGACTTATATGGTTCATTATTTGTAGCTTTCCAAATCTTCAATAGACGGATAATACTTCTTTCATCTCCTTTACCTTTTATGTGGTCAATTTGTGCTTGAATATTAGTTTGAACATGGGTCTTTTCTTCTAAAAGACCATATTTTGAATTTACAAATAAATTGAGATTACTATCTTCAGAATACTGTTTGTCATTTAACTCTCTTCCAGGCACAACATCAACATTAATAAAATGACCATCTTCATCTTCATAAAACTCAATCCCAATAGAAACTTTTTGCTTTCTTACAGTTGCATCGTTTTTGTATTTTTCTTTTAGAAATTCATAAATATCGTCAAACATTTCTTCTAAAGTACCAAAGGAGTTTCGTTTAAAAGGAATAACAATATCCAAATCGAATTTGACATTAATGGCAGTATGTTTGGCGTAAGATCCAGAGTTGATGGGACTATAAATATTCTCTTTGTATTTTTCTTCAAGAGCTTCTTTTACTTCCTTTCTTTTCTCTTTATATTTATCAAGTAAATCATTAATGTGAGCCATCCTGTGAGTCTCTAATACTTGATTAAGATGCTGTGATTTATCAACTGCCATAAAAATGTTTTTTTAATATTAATTTTAGAACAAAAAGACTACCAGTTCATTAGGACTGACATAATGACAAAAAGTAACTCCATTTAATTCATTGAGATACAAAGAAGTTGAACTTTGTGTCAAGTGTATGATTTGACGATGTCATTCTGACTAATTTATTGTTTGTCGCTACTTCAACCTTATATAATTTTTATAATGTGGACAAATGATACTTAGTTATAGCAGCTTTATCCAATCTATCAACTGTATCCAAAAGATATGAAAAATGCTTTAGCAGATCTTCTACTGTAAGTATATGTTCATTATTCAGAGTAAACATTCCAGGATAGTAGCTTAGGAATTTCTCGTCTATAATTCCATTTTTATGAGAATATAAGTGTCTTATTTGCAATATCTTCTCAATCTCCTCCTGTTGAGAAGTTGAAATGACGTTTAGTTTACTTATTTGCTTGTTGTCAGCGATAAATCCTTTAACACTTCCTCTTTGCAGCTTACTTAGTTTCTTATTAGCTAAGTAAGTTACAAACTCTTGCATATCAGAGCAATCCAAAACTTCCTTAACTGTGACTGTCTGTTCAGATGATTTTAGAGTTTCTGGCTTGGCTAAATAAATTTCATATAGAAGATCCGTTAAATAAATTTCGAAATTGTCAGCACAAGAAGAAAAAAGAATTCTCATTAAGATTTTTCCTTCCTGATTATTGGTGGGAATTGTTATAGAGTCTGGACAAAGCAATTTTCGTGAGTCAGAAATAATATTAATGACGCTCTGATAGTGGTCTAATAATTTACTTTTTGCGTTCGTGCTGCTTGGTTTAAACTCTTTTATCTGTTGGGCTGCATCATCAATTTCTTTTATTCCTGTGTGGAGGACAGACTCGTTTTCAGAGCCAATGGGGGAAATAATTCCATTTTTATCTCTTGCATATACTTTACCTTCGATTGAAACAGGTTCATCCGATTTAGAGACCTGAATGGCATATATCCTTTTCTCGCCATATGTAATATATTGATAGTTTATAACTGGTTTAGGACTTAATAAATCGATGGCTCTATGCACAACACCATTAACGTTAAAGTCATTGCTTAGACCTGTTACCCGAATTTCGTTTGAATCTTCTGCAACACCTAAAATCAAGATTCCTCCTTTTGAATTGGCAAAAGCCGACATTATTCGTCCGATTGTCCTAGCCGGTGGCAACACAGCTTTATATTCCAGGGTATCATTTTCGGGAGTTCCAATAAGATTTAATACTTCATCAGAAAAATTCATAAGCATAATTATTTAGATTGGAAATTTAACGATTTGTGATTTTTTTAAAATATGCCCTAAGGATATTCTACGTACATCTTTTCCATCATCAATCCACAATTCAGAATCCACAAAATCCAAAATATCTCTTTCGGAACCATAATAAATAATTACTTCATTGAAATAGGCAGGTCTAACAACTATGCTTATTTCTCTTCCCGCTTTTTTTATACCAGCCAATACAGTCGCTGCTGTCGTATCATCCATTTCTGATAAGTCATAATTGTCCAAAGTTGCCAAATGTTCAGTTACTGCCTGTTTCGCTTTTTTTATAAGACCTTGCACATAGAAAAACATGTCGGTTGTGGGTGTTGATTCGTGAGAAAACATTTCTGCCAAATTCTTATCTTTTAGTGCTTCCTGCCATTCGTCGAGAGAGGATATTCCCATATCCGCTAAAATTTCTTGTGTGACGGGAAGTAAACTGCTATGTGATTTAGAAATCTCTGTATTTGCAAGCAAATCTTTTAGGTCATCAATGCTATCAGCATTATAGTCCTTTAATAGATCATCTAGCTGCTCAGCCTTGGTTATATTTTCCATAATTTCTTCATCATCGTACAAAAGATGTTTATTTCTGAAAAGATTCGGAAAAAGGTATGCCGCCTGTGAAGTATCCTTGTTAAACCACAATAAAAGCTTTTTAAAAGCTTCATTATAACTTTTGGCAATATTTCTGTCACCAGATTTTCTGTTGACTTCTGCTGTAATTGTTTCTACTGCATAGCTTTTATCTCTGTTATCTTCGGGCTCAAAGTCATAATTTATTGAGGTATGCAACAACTCTTCTCTGATATCATTTCCAAGAAGGGCAAGAATGTCTTTAAAATCATTTCCTATATCTCCCTCATCATTTTTTAGATGCGCTATCTTTTTAAAATTTCCGTTCTGATTAGGGAAGATTGAATACTTATTAATGATTAAGTCGTAATCTTGGACATCTTTTTTTATTAATTCATAAAATTTATTCAACCATTTTACTACTTCTATTCCCTTTAATCTACCAGATAGATTATCAAGCGTTTTACAAGATTCTATAAATTTTGCTAACTGCTCTATAGTTAATTTACCAAATTCTTTCCAATTTAATTTATACCACAACTCAATATCAGAAAATTGTGGTAAACGATGAGGAAACCAATGCTGAGAAACTTCCCATATTTGAGCTCTTATATCCTTATTCGTAGAATTGGGGAACCATGCATGAATATTTTTTTCTTCATTCAAAATTGAAATAAGATTGTCCTCCGCATTTGTTACAATCGGAATATGAAGCAGTTTTTCACGGATTGGATTTACCATTTCTTTCATATACCAATTGTTATCTGCCCAATCATAATTGTCCGAAATAGATTTTATTTGTGCAAGTAAGTTAATATTTTTCCAATTATTATTAACAGCAAAGTCAAGCAATTTGAAATAAAGAGACCTTGCATCTTTCATAATATTTTTATTCTCTTCAATTTGGGGATTTATTCTTTCAGGAGAAGTCAGATAAATACCATCTCTTGGATCTGTAGGATTAAAGTTAGGATTGTTAATAATTGTTGGGAAATGAAATTTTTCAGTTCCTACTAACGGAAAGTCACAAAACAATCTTGGCACTTCTTCATCAATTGGCAGTAATGAAATGTAATCACCTTCTTTCTGTACTGGAATAGCAATAGAAGTTAATCCGGATGAACATACAACCATGCTATATTTGATTTCATCAACGCCCTCGGTATCGCTGACCTTGATTGTATGTACACTAATCTCGTTATTTAATTTTTCGAATTCTTTTTCTCTTGTAAACAAATTAGAAAAAGATAATATTTCAACGCTTTCTATTTCGGGAACAAAAAGAAGAGTATAAGGAAGGCAAATTTGTAAATTAGTTAATCCTGCTTCGGCAACATTTATACTGGTATTATCTTGTAAAGGATATATGAATTCCGTATTGAAATCTCCTTCTTTATATTCCGAGTACACAGGAACATTATCCAAACCTTCCACAGATTCTTTAGATTTCTTAACAGATTCTGTAATATCTTCTAAGTCAAAGCTGCTTCTGTCTAATTCTAATTCAAATTTTCTGTAATCAAGATCTGGTTCTTTTGCAACTCCTCTGACTGTAACAATTTCTGACAAAAGGTGTGTTGTTAGAAACCCTGTCCCAAATTTTCCAGTAGTTTTACTTTTCCCTTCTTCCGATTTACTCCTGCTTTTAGTTGATATCTGTTCAATTAAAAAACGGATATTATCAGCAGTAAATGGCATACCATTATGCTTAAAGCTAACATAAAGAGATTTTTGGTAGTCTATTTTTATCTGAACTCCTTTATCTAAATGTACATCTTTTGCATTTTGAATCAATTCCCATATCCATCTTTTAGGTGTAATAGGAGATTTTTCTACGAGTGAACGTAATTCGCTCATCTCTTTTGAAATTTTCGTGGCAATTATTTGGTGGTGGGCTTTCTGCTCTAAAGAGTCAAATCGAGATTTGTATGACATTGATATTAGGTTATAAGTTTTTTACAAAATTACAAATAACATTAATGCATTTTGCTATTTTTAATAGTTATCTTCTTCTTTTGATTTGTATTTCTTCTTGGTAATTTTTATCTGTAAATTGCCCTTTAGCGTAATTTTTGTCTGCGAGTAAATAAAACAAAGTTTTATTATCATTAGCTCGTTCACTAACAAAGTTAATTTCTTTGCTGGTTCGAAGTCGTTCTTCATTTCTCTGTTTATATTTCATAATTAGATGAATCTTCATTTCAGGAAGTTCTTCTAATTTTTTATCAAGTTCGGTAATTTTTTCTTCCGTATTTTTAGTTTGCTTTTCTATTTCTGGAACATTAACCCCTTTTTCGGATAATAAGTCGATTGTTTTTTGAACTTCAGCTTTAGACAGGTCAATCGCTTTTTGGTAGGCAGGAAGTTGATTTCTCCAATAGTCCGTATTCTCATCTTCATTTTGGCAGTAGCCCAAGACTCTGTTGTAAGATTGTTCAGCTTTGGTCACCATTTCCTTCACTTTTAGAAAGTCTTCTTGTTTTCTTAGAACAAAGGCGATATCAGCCAGGTGCTTATTTTTCTCGCTTTCAATCTTCTTCTTGAGCAATTCAATTTCAATATTAGCCAGTGTTTCGGGATTCGTGATGATTGAGGTTTTAAGTTCCTGTGTACTGATATCTGATATGTCCAGTACATCAGCTCCCTTTTTCATTGCTTCCAGATACCTCGCCTGTTTCGATTGCAACTTCTGCAACATAAATACATCAATGCTGTCATTGGTCAGCATAAAATTTACTCTCACATTTTCGTGCTTATTTCCCTGTCGCCAGGCACGGCCTTCAACCTGTCTCAAGGTCGTAAAGTTATAGGGTAGGGAGAGCAGGTATAGGTCTGTCGTGTTTTCCTGGAGATTCATTCCCTCCTGTATTGCTTCACTTCCGATAATGATTTTGATCTTCCCGGAATTAAAATCATTCTGAATGGATATCCTTTGAGGCTTGGATGTGGCACCGGTAATAATTCCGATTTCATCTGGTCTGTAGCCAATATTGGTCACAAGGTATTCTTTCATTCGTGGGAACTCCGACACGGCCAATTCGGAATAGATAATCTGTCCAGTTTCCGGGATGTCATTTTTATTCTGTCGGATGAGGTTCATCGTCTCGTTCAGCTTCGGCGAGTTTTCAATAAATTCTTCTAGGGATGGAAACTCCTCATCATAGTAAGGCGATAAATACGGAGAAATAGCAATCAGCCTTGCATTAAGAATGTGGGTGAGAATTGCTCCTTTTTCTGTTTCGCTGAAATTTTCCGTCAATAGATCATATTGCTCGCGCGTCAAGTTATTTTGCTCAATTTTATATTCTTTGTTGATCTTGTTCGGACGGATCAGTTCGGGGTTATCCTCTTCGCCTTTAATGTCTATAAATTCAGATAATAGCTGCTGAAACAAAGAATTATTTTTGAACCGGCGAACATTTGCTTTGAACTTCACATCTCCTTTAGCGTCGATTTCCATATCCGTGTCCGCCTCCATAAAGGTTTCAAAGAAGGTATTGACATTGAAATAGCCGGATTCTTCCAGACGTTTATTGGCGATCAGGGATAATATGGAATAGTATTCTAAAGGTTTGTTGGTGAACGGCGTTGCTGAAAGCAGAGTAACATTTCTACCGTCATATTTTTGCTGAATGTACTGCGCTGCCATCCAGGTGTTAATGCCCAGTTTAGAAGTCTGCTGATTCTGGCTTCTGAAGTCTGAAGAAAATCTTCGGTCCTCAATTCTCACCTTACCTACAATATGATTGGCATTATGTATTTCATCAAAGGTCATGTGATCAAAACCGAAATCTTCCCAGTCGTATATCTTTCCTCGCTTCATTTTACCCTCTACCTCTTTGGTCTTTTCCAATTCTTTCTGGAAATCCCGCTCGCTGATCGAGTTCACACTGCGTAGTTCGCTTTCGGAGATATATGAAAACTTTGAGGCCAGATCTTCAGTAATAGTTTCAGAAAAACCTATGTTATTAAAGCCCTCATAAGTAACGATAGTAATCTCTCCATCTTTGTTATCAAATTTTGAAAGGTCATAATCTTTACCGAGGTTGCCAAGCACATTGACCTTTGCATCCGGTATTGTTTCAAAGATGGTCTCCACCCACTGCTTTAGTATGCTGTCGTTGGGAACCACGATCAATGGTCTTTTAGAATTTCCTCGTTCCATCGCTTCGTGCATGGATAGGATTCCGGATAAGGTTTTCCCGAATCCTACCTCGTGTGCCAGCAAACCTACACCTTTCGTTGTCAGTCTTCCAATGCCTGATTTCTGAACCTCGGTTAATTTTAATTCTGAACCTTTGAAGTTCTTGTAAATTTTAGAAAACAAAGGGAATTTGGAATAGTCCGGAACGTGGATATTGTTGTAATTTCTGTTAAAGTTCTTGACAAATTGTTCCCTAAGTTCATCCGATAATTCCTCACGGATAAATTTTTGAAAAAGATCGTTGGCCGCAGCTTTTCTTCTGTCCCGAACTAAGGCATTTCTTTCCTTATCACTTCCCGTAACCGTTTCATTATCGACAAACTGACGGACCTCCCATGCTGAAGATCCCTGAAAAGCTTCGCTGGATAAGGTCCCGACAAAATCTTTAAATTTTTCGGCCAGATTATAATCCACTACAACCACTTCATTTAATTTTGTATTGTAGTTGTACCGTTCTTTTTCGACCTGCCCCAATGCAAATTGATGGACGAACTCGTGATTAGGACTTATGAAAATCTCATCAAAGGTTTTTGGTTTGGGAAGCACATTGAGAAGGAGATTAAGCTGCTTGTCATATTGGTCTTCAGTTCCTCCGACAGCCAATTTATCCTTGAAATCGATCTCCAGCTGCTCGAGCTTTGCATAAATATTTCCTTCTCCATAATAAAAATCGTGAACCCATTTTCCATTCATGTAATTGGCGAATTTATAATGTTTTCCATAATTGTTCAATGTGCCATCATAACTGGTATCCCGGAAGGCTTCAATTTGTTCCTGAGTAATATCAGTGCTATTCTGAAGCGAAGTATTGACAATATCGTCTGCTTTAGAGAATAGATATTTTAAAATCCCTTTTTTAAGCTCAGGTTTCGTCTGTACCCTGTATTCCGTGTTTTTATCTTTATGGGAACTAGTAAACCGCTCTGCTTTTTTCAGAATTTCGTTAATTATGTCCTTTGAAAATTTGTTTGGCTGATCTGCTATCTCGGACTGCAGCTTTTTGTATTTATCAATTTCTTTGAGAACCGCCGGCGATTTAAATTTTATAGTATTGAGATTAGAAAGAACAGTTTCAATTTTTTCCAGGACTTCGTTATGGCTAACATCACTTTTTTCCTTATCACCAATGCTTTCTGAATTCGATTCGGTCAGATCTGTTTTTTGCAACGGAGAAGACTCTTGATTCACCGTCTGTTCTGCTGGCTCTAACAATAGGTCTTCAAAAAGATTTCCAATCCTCTCGGTTTGTTTGTTCGTTTCAAGTCTCTGCAGCCTCGCTAATGCTTCATCCAGATTTCCGTGAACATGGAGTTCCATCCGTCCGAAACGATTCGATTTCTCGCGTATTTCACCCAAAACGTTTTCGGGATGCTTCTCGAAATGATTCGAGATATTATGCTTGATTCTTTGCGAGGACTTTTTTAGGATAATGATATCTGTTCCGATCTGTGTTCCCGCAAAAGCTCCCGTTGGCAACCGGAAGGCTTTAAGCAGCTCAGCATTTTCAAGATCTTTCTTTCGATTGAGCCAACCCGACGGAAGGACCATCGCCAGGACTCCGTCGTCTTTCAGAACATCAAGGCTGCGCTTGACAAAGTAATCTTCGTATCTGGAAAGTTTCGGCTCCTCACCCAATCCTTTATGGAGACCGCGATGTTCTCCATAAGGAGGATTGCCGATAACCAAATCATATTGCTGAGAAAAATCCTTTTTGTTTCCCTTCTCATCAATAAATTCGGTTTCAAAAGAACGAAGATTTATGTTGGCTTCAGGATGAAGTATTTTCGCAATCTTCGCTGTGGTCTCATTGATCTCAAAGGCAGAAATAGTTGCATTGGAAGCAAGTCCTTTAGCTGCATACAAAAAATTGCCCGTCCCCACGCTCGGTTCTAAAACATTTAATTCTTTCCTTTTTTCAAATGGTTCTTTGATGAGGTTTCGGACAGCCTCTACGATTTTCTCATCCGTGTAATACTCGTCAAGAATGCCGCGACCTTCTTTTTCGACACCACCACTTTTGAACTGATTGCAGATATCTTTCAATTCGGCGGTAATGGCAACGCCATCTTTAAAAAGAACCTCTTTGTTATTTGAAATAAAACAAGCTGCGGAAACGACTTCTGCAACTTGCTGGTTGGTCAGCTTTTGACCATTATATTTTGCGATGAGACCGTCTAATTCTGCGACATTTGCAGAATTATTCGTTATCTTGGGAACTTGTCCGTCGGATTTTCCGGTGTTGGGTGCAATTCGTCCGAATACGATTCTGCCCACGGAAGCTTTTTCTTCAGCATCCTGAGATTGTGTACCGTCAGTGGATCTTCTTCCTCGCTCTCCGGTTGTGAGATCGCTCCGCTCTGTGCCTGAAGATCCATTTCCAGCATTTGAGCCGCCCACATTTTGTCCTCTGTTGTTATTTCCTTTTTGCTCGGATGGGCTGTTCTGCAAAGGTTTTCCAGAATCTCGTCCAGCAGATCCGGATTCCAGGTGCTGAGTGTCGGATATTCCGTTTGGTCTAATAGTAGTGGCTGCATTTTCTGATTCTTTTGATGTGACTAAATTACTATTTTTATGAAGATCATCTAATTTGTTTTTAAGATACTGAGACAGGTCTTTATTTCCATTGGCGGATATCTCATACATTTTCCGAATGTCTTTGATATTCTTTTCTTTAAATTCCATGAGTATCTTGAGCGTTGCTGCATCGCCTGTCCGGTTTGCTTCAAGACACAAAAAGATCTTGCCTTCGAAATACTGGAATCGGTTGAGGAATTTTTTTGTATTCGTAACCGCATTGAGCGTCACGAGTGTTCTGCTATTGGATTGCCTGTTAAGTTCTAACAATTTTTGGAACGACTTAGCATCCTCATCTTTTGCAAAAAGGATCAGTTCGTTTTTACTTCCTTCAATGACAGTGAGGTCATCATTTATTTCTAAAGGCTCACTCATTTTTAGTGCGTGTTACGAAACGATTAAACTCAAATAGTTCCCGGGCGGCCTCATCCCAGCTTTTTCTCGGAATCAATTGAAGCGTGACAAAGATGTCATTCTTCTTATTGTAAGCGTCGATGCGTTCCAAACGGCCGTGATAGTCCTGTTCCGCGTGCCGGTATAATGAGTATGGTAGGATGGTGTCGGTGGGGTAAATGTAGAACCGGGTATAGTTCCAGGGCGAATTGATCTCGAAGCGTTTATATTGTTTCCCGAACAAAACGGTGTCGGATAGCTTTCTCCTGTTCTTGTAATTCGGGATCCATTCTTTTGAAAATACAGCACCTTCTTTCTTCTGCCACACCAGCGATGGCTTTTGTTTTAAAACAAGCTCTGAAAACAGGACGGTCTTTCTTTCGAAGTCCAAAGAGTAGCAAAGAGAATCTTTAATAAAATATAGCTGCTTACTCATTTCCGGAAAACTTCGGTCCGGAACGATCTCTATCAAATCATCCTGAGAATAGCTCATTTTCGAAATATGGAAACTCTGCATTTGGTCCAGTCCCTTGGAAGCATTGAAATAGACATTTGAAATGATATCAATTCCTCCTTTCTCGGATTTAATTTCTTTGTGGCAGGAATTCAGGATTAACATTACTGCAAAGGATAATAGGGTCAATTTTGTTTTCATCGTGTTGAATTTTAAAAAAGCGGCAGATCATCAGACCCACCGCCTTCGAAATAATGTTCAGGTATTTCTAACGTTTGATACTCTGCTCTTTCACGTTATTTTTTTCGTTTTTATGATCCTGTTCCAGCCCTTCCAAAGGCTTGTTGGTATTTAGCCGGTTCATATCGTTGTCGTAGAGTTTGAGGTTCCTGTTCTGAGGATCAAGAACTGCTTTGCCTTCGATGACCGAATCATCCTGTTTGAATTTTACTTTGACGATATTCCCTTTCTCCAGAGATTTTATCGCATTGTCTTTCCATTCCGGCTTATCAAACAGCAGCTCCGCTTTGTCCACGATCTTCGCTGTATCTACACCATAATTTTCGTAGAAGTTCTGAAAGTAGTAGTTGCCTTTTTCAGTTTTAGGATGGCCGAAATCGAACTGAACAAAGGCGGTCGCTTCTTCCTGGGTCTTAGGGTTGAGAAACTCGGTCTTCACACTTCGTCCCTCTAAAAGATTAATGGCTTCCTTAGCGGTAAAATTATTATCCCTGCTAACCGGAAAATTGTGGGACCGATCTTCGCTGTTCTCCATGGTGAGTTTGGCATGGTAGGAATTGAGAAAAATACCACCTCTCTCTGTTTTGTTGAATTTCAGCGTGAAATCCACCTGGTTGCCGGGGGATGCCTTGTCAGAACCTGTTTTAATTTCAAACTGCTGTTTTTTAGCAGCAATTCCGCTTTCTAAATCTTTGTGAAGCTGTTCGCCTTCGCCAAAACCGAGGTATTTCAGCTGGTCTTTCAGGTATTGTACCTGGTCGAAATCTTTTTGTGTTTCCATAATGTTTGGATTTTGATTGTTATATTTTATTTCATTGATTGATAATGGCCTGTATGCTGACATCTCTTCTTCGTCCAGGAACATTTTAATAATTTCACCGCCAGGCAAGATGGAGTAGGCTTCCGCATACTGCTGTTTTTGAAGCAAGCCATAAACCAACTCGTATTTATCATTCTTAGACAGATAATGGCCATCAATGAAATCCGGCAGTTGTCTTAATTGCTGTTCGCTTAAAGAGTAGTCTCCGCTTGTTGTTCCGAATTCTTTCTCTTCCAGGTAACTTTCCCTTTGATGCTGGGTAATCCTTAAATCTTCCAGTATAAATTTTTGCTCTTTTGTACTATTTCTATAATCAAGCAGATCATTAATTTCTTCTTTAGAAAGCTTCGGAGAAAGATGGTTCAGTTGGGCTTTTTCTTTCAGGTCAATTTCTGCAAAAACTTTAAATTCGTTCAGGCTTTTTGATGTTTCATCAACGTCTTTCATCCCTGCCCACTCGTTTTTGCCGTATGGTAATCGGTATTCCTGGGTTTGCAGGTCATAGCTGTAATAGCTGTTGCCATTTGGACTTCTTAGAGATCCGCTTCCATCATCGTAATCATACCAATTCCAACCGGCTGGTAAGGCGGATGCTGCCTTCCTGTTTTTCTCATAGTCCGGCTCATCGGTATAAGGTATTCCTTTGACATCGGACTTTGCGGCTTCTGCTTCATAGTTGCGGTAATGATGAGCCTGCTTTTCATCAATCTGCGCATAGGTCATACCGGCACTTAATTCCGTCCTGTTGCTCAATTCTTTCGCCCAGGTATCGGCAATTAATTTTTGCCGATCTCCCTCGTTTGGAACTGGTATGTTTCTGTAAGCGTAGATCTGCATAAATTTTCTCTCCTGCGCGGTAAATTTCCGTTCTCCGTCGCGGAAGAAATGCTCGGAAGAAGTATGCTCCATTTCCTTTATGAAATCTTTATAAGCCCTTGATAGCGGCGTAATGTATTGATCATACCAGCTAAGATTTTTTCCTGCTTTAATAGTCACTGTATTCTTAAGATTATCCATCTCGTCTTGTAATCGGGGATTGGGCGAGTTGATGGGACGTAGATCGAATGGCTGGCCATCTAACTGGTAGTCGAAGGTGTAACCAACCGCTTCACATTCTTCCTGGAACGCTTTACAGTCCTTGTAGTCAAGTCCTATACTGGCTTCCTTTTGCTGCCATTTATCCAGGACTGCCTGCAGTTCTTCAGGAAGTTGGTGGTAATTTTCAAATAGATCCATTGTTGCATTATTGAGTTAGGCCTTTTATTTTTTAAAAGTGTGAGAGGCTTCCAGTGGATTTATCTTCTGAATCTTCGTTTCTCATCCAGCTGTTGTTCCTCATTTTCCCGCATACGGTTGGCATCCTCATACCGATCCGTGTCATTGACATTGAGTTGAACATCAGAATTACCATTGTGCATTCTTTGATCTTCGACAGCTATCCTCGTCACGGCATTAAGTTCCCTGGAGACAATATTCATATCATTTGCGATTTCTTTGGCGATTTCCGGGTACTGGTCGAGTTTGTCATAGAGGTAATTTTTCAGCTTCTGCAGTTCGGCTTTGTAGCGGCCCAGTTCCTGCAGATCCTTTTGGTCGGCGATAATAGCGGTAAGTTCGGTAGCATTTTTAATAAAATCGAATTCCACTGTTTTGCTGTTTTCCTTATCGAAAATCAATGCTTTTTTTTCGATATTCCATTGGTCCGTAGATTTTGAAAGGTCTTTAATGTCCGTATACTGGACTTTTTCTTTGCTTTGTTCCAGAATCTCCGAAAGGCTTTTGTCCCGTTCCAGAAAGATGACCTTCAGCTGCGTATTGTTATCGGTAAGTTGAAAGGTAGCACGGTTCCTGTCATTATCGGCGACAATCGTATAGCCTCGAAGAAACTTCTGGACGTCGTCAGGACTTAACTTTTTGGAAAACGTCAGGTCCTCATTGATGATGCCGTAGGTTTTCAGGTCTTCGGTGGGTAAATTGTGATGTTCCATATGATGATGTTTTTGTTAGTTTTGATAAGATGTTGCAAGCCAATGATTGGCTTCGATAAGGTCATTAAGAAAACGGATAGGATTGATGTAATTCCCATTCTCCCTGACCGCAAAGTGCAGGTGTGCTCCTGTAGAATTTCCGGAATTGCCGCTTTTCGCAATGATATATCCCGCTTTCACCGGGTCTCCTGTTCTGTAATAGATTTCTGAAAGGTGCAGGTAAGACGTTTCAAACCGGTTATAATGCTTCACTTTGATGTAATTTCCACCGCCTTTAGGATCCCATCCTGTGGCGGTAACCATTCCGTCCATCACGGCATATACATTCTCATAATTGGCTTTCAGGTCAATACCATTATGCATTTTGGCTCTTCCAAGTAAGGGGTGTATTCTCATTCCGTATGGAGACCTTAGAGAAACAGACCTGCTTAATGGCATTGCGATCTTTGATAACTTCAGTTCTCCGGTTTCATTTTCATAATCATTCCTCGTTATAGAAGTAGTTCGTTTCTGTTCATTAATAATTACCTGGCTTTGCAGCTGTAAAATCAGCGAGTCCTGGATTTTTTGTATTCTCCATTTTTTGTTGTTTTTTTCGGAAGTCTCTTTGATCATTGTTTTCAAAGAATCCAGTTCTTTTTTCAGGTCTGCTTTGGAGGTTGTGTTAAAAATAGCCTTCCAGAATTTTTTGTCGCTTTTCTGCTTCAAATCCTTAGTCTCATCCGTCTTCTCCACAATTGGAAGATTCTCTGTTTTCTTAGGCTGGATGGGTATAAGGGTATTGAATTGCCCATACACAAAGAAATGAAAAGAAAAAAATAAGGCGATAAAGCAGTATGTTGTAAGCGTTTTCATGAGGCTGATTTTATAAATTCGTTCACGATGAGCTCCACTTCCTTGTTGATCTTCCGGAAATTGCTCATCAGTACTTCCTCTTTGCGGTTAATTCCCCTTTTATCCAGAAATGAATAATAGATGGGCATCGAAGCGTAGTTTTGCTCTTCTTCTTTAATGGCTTTCATATCCAGATTGATCTTTCCATGAACGGCGGACGTTTTGTATTCATCCGTATCGTTTTCTTCGCCTTGGGCGATGATCCCAACCATTTCGCCTGTTTTCAGGGCTGCTATTTTTCCGGCGGGAATCATATGATCCATTTTCTCATTAATGCTGGTCGTTGTTCCCTGCTGCGATATGGACTGCGAGTAAGATTTCTGTTTGATCTTTCCAAAAAGTTTCTCGAGCCAGTCCAGTGTATTTTTATCTCTTGCCGAGCCGGAGAGAATATTTCCGACAATGGCAGAAATAGTGTCTGCCACTTCCTTTTTGTAAAATTGCCGAAGTTGTGGAATTTCCTGAAGCCCGAGTAATACAGCAACGCGGTTGCTTCTTGCTGTGGCAACAACATTGTCTATCTTATGGATATAAATGGTTGGAAATTCATCGGCAATGATACCTCCCGGCAGGTTGTGCTTGGAGTTGATCAGTCGCAAGGTTCGGTTTAACACCGATGAATACAAAGCGGAATTAATATCCTGTGTACCAGGATCTGAGGCTAAAATCAGGATGGACGGATTTTCCCTGTCAGTAATTTTCAGTTCCACTTCATCACCTGAAAACACCCAGAAGCTTTCTTTGGTCGCTAATCTAGAAAGAAATATTTTCAGTGTTCCGATCTGTCCTTCCAATTGGTCAAAAGCTTTGTTATCATACGCCGTTTTGAAGGGAGAAAGCAATGAGCCTATCTCTTCATTGGTAAACAACGTGTCAAAAATTTCCTGATAGCTTCGGTTCATAAAGGAAAGGATATGCGGCAGGTCTGAATATTTCCCATTTTCCAGGGTGGCAAAGAAATAAATACAGGATGACAGGAAGTTGATTGCAGATTGGGTAAAGAACGCATCTGAGCCTCCGCCGGAGCTGCTTCCGCCTTTTTGGAGTGAGGACACCATGGACTCCGCCATTTCCTGAGCTTGCGCCAAGGTTTGAATATACTTTTTATGAAACGGATTGACCCGTTTTGATCTTTCGACTTCATTCAGATTGATGACGTGAAACTGATAGTTGTATTCCGATTCCCTGCTTTTTTTAATCAGATAATGATAGTAGGCGATCTGCGCCAAATCCGGAAACTTGAAGTCATAAATGCATAGGCAGAAACCTTTGGCGATCATCTGGCGGATGGCCGGATTGATCACCCCGAACGACTTTCCGCTTCCCGGTGTTCCGATCACGGTTGTACCACGAAAAGGATTAATGTTGATCCATCCTTTATTGATCTTACCATTGTACCGGAACAGGTACGGAATATTAATGCTGGTGTCGGTATTGACCAACTCTTTGTTCTGGTCAAAGGATTCTTCTTCGACATTCCACCGGTCTTTCCCCATTTTCTGCTGCATCAGCTTGGAGATACTGTCTGCGCCCATCTGAAGGATAACCGCACCTAAAAAAGAGAGAACTGCATAAATGATCTGGTACAGATTCATCCCTGGAAATACTTTTGGAAGTTCTGTGTTTCCTGCTTCGTTCTGCCAAACGAGTGAGCTAAACATCATTATTAGTCCCAAGACCATTGGAACAATGATTTCCTTTGTCACGTTGAGATCTTTCTTTTTCTTTGCCTTGGTTCCGATAGCAACCAATCCAACCAAAAGGAGTGTGGCAAACTTGGCATTAATGGGTGGATAAATAAAGCTCATCTTCGAGAAGTTCTTCAGTAGATTGGAGATAACCGGAACATCTGCATTCAGGTAAAAAAGAGCAGCACAATCCAATGTAACGACCGCATAAACTGCCTTTTGCAGGAATCCGTAGATTTTGATCTGATGTTGTTGTTCTTGCATTTCTTTTTATTTAAAGTTTTACAAAATGGAAGCGGAACTTCCGCTAGAAGGTATCTGCTTTTAGGATATCGGAATAGTTCACTTTCATTTCGATGGTCCTTCCGGATAGCTGTTCTTCAATCAACCGGATCATCATCACCTTGGAGTTCGGATAGGTAAATTTTTTGAATACATAAATATTTCTGAAGTTTTTCCTGAAATGCTTTTGAGGGTTCAGTTGAAATACCGGTGTCATTTCAATGCTTTGATTGTTGGTTGCCTTATGGATCTTTTTATCCTCGATGGAAAACTTGAGCGCTTCCAGGTCGTAGCTCAGGTTGGAAGCATTTTTAAAGGTCATATCCAGAAAGATGTAATCACCCATGACATATACATTGTTAAGCTGCATAGCGAGATTCAGGTTGTTTTCTGTTCTGATAGGCTTTTTATCGGCTTGCTTTCGAATGATGTCCAGAGCAAACTGTCTGAGTTCACGGTTTGAGAAAATCATTTTATCAAACTCGATGGGCTGCATGGCTTCGGGCTGAATGTGGATATTGGTAACCGTATTGAGATTGTCGGGGCTTCTGTAGACCGCTTTATACTGTGCGATGAAAGACTGACCGACAACCGTGATAATGCCCACTGGATCTCCACTGAAAAAAGAGATGGATTGTTTCTTCTTTTCCTTATCAGAAATACCAGTATCGGTAATTTTAATTCTTGCGATATTGCTGGCAGGGAGATCGCCGGTCAGCTTATCGGTGGAAAGATCGACATATTGAATCGGTTCCGGTGAGATTATGTGAAGGTTGATCCCTTCCGTGATCTCAAGTTCCGGCAGGTCAGAAATGATCTGCTCAGGGGTGGCGGTTTGTGCAGTTAACAATGGTGCGGTGAACAGCAGGAGGCTGTATAGTAAGGTTTTCATCATTTTATTTATTTTGCTCGTTTTGTGATTCTTTGAGTTGTTTTTCGTCGATCAGGAATACATAAGAGTTGTATTTCAGTTTCGCTTTATTGGTTTTGATTAGATTAGCGATGGATTTAGAGGTGGAAGTGAACAACTTGGAACTGATGCTGGTAAAGAATCCCTGTCCGCCCATATCCATTTGTGTTCCCTGAACCGAATTGCTACCCATTTCCCGGATCATATCGCGGAAAACGCTTTGCGGTACGTACAGGCCTTTCATTCCATCCACATCATAGATCGATAAGTTGACCGGAAAAATCTCTCCCTGGGTGAACACCGATACGATTTTGAGATCAACCCTTTGCATGGAGAATCCGGAGATCTGCCCATAGAGAATGGAACCTTTGCTGATTTTACGGTTGCCCACAAAAATGTCTTCCAGTAAACGGAACCTGATCCGGCTGCCGAGAAAGCCTTTGTTGTTTTCGTCAATGACCGCCTTGATAAAGCTGTTTTCCTGTTCTTTATAGAATGCATTGAACACACTGTTGATTCCTGATTTGCTGACATTAAAGGTGGAGTTAAGAAACTCGTCCATCTTTTCCTTATTGGCTTTGAGCCGTTGTTCTGCCGCCAGTTTGCTTTGGTATTCAGGGTCTCTGGCCTTTTCCAGAGAATCCATCACGAGCATCTGCTCTTTCAGGTATTTGACGGGATCTGGCTGGACAGATTGATTTTTTTCTTTTGGTGTATCAGCGTATTTATTTTCCTGATTTCCATACGATTTATCATTGAGCATCCGGATGATTTCTGCCGACCTTTTATAATCCTTATCGTCATTTTTCTTTGGATCGTAGTAGGATGAAGTATTTCCTTTAGACTGGTATTGATTCTGTCTTGAGGATACCGCTTTCAGGGAATCAATCTTTCTCTTTTGTGCTAATGATAACTGATCATCATAGCTTAGTAAGCTATCCTGTTCCTTATCCAGTCCTCCCAACATCGTCCGGTTGTCATCTTTTTTGAAAAATGCATCGTAGGCATCATTCTTATTCATAATAGAATCCTTCGTTTCTCCCAATGAAAGGGAAAGTTCTTTGGGTTTGTCTTTGGGTTTATCCTCTTTGGTGAACTCCGCACCGACATAGCCGAAAAGAAGCAGGAAAGGCAGCGCTAAAAGCGGCAGCACATATTTTTTCTGTTTGAAATTAATTTTCTTCATCAGGTTTTGATTTTTATATGCGTAGTTTCGTTATTAGCGGCTATTTTTCAACTGCTGGAATCGGTTAAATAGAAACTCTATTCTTAAGCTGTCCTCTTTTTGTAAAGCATTCCGGTCTCTTTTTTCTTTCAGCAACTTCAGCTCATCAACGATCTTTTCCATTTCCTTCTCCTGAATAGAAGCCGAATTCCGACTGATCCCATTATTGGAATAGAGAACCGGAGGTTTGATGGTAAAGGTCTTTTCAGAAGGAAAGAAAATTCCCTGTATCAGCGAGCCTATGAATGATACCGAAAGAAAGATCATCGAATACACAAAGAACTTTTTCGGATTTTTAGCCACGCGCTCCAGCGCTTTCTTTCCGTTTTGTTTTATAAAAGCTTTCATCTTAGTACGAATTTTTGGTTTGATTGGAGAGTTCCTCGTTATCGATGATGCGCCAGTTCTTAAGCAGAACCCCGTGAGGATTATTGGGGCTTCGGATGATATCCTCAAAAAATCCTTCAGTAATAAGTTTCCGGGTAATGACCGAAGATTTTCGGGTGATCATCTGTTTTCCGAAGAATTGAAATTTATTCTGCTCCATATTGAGGCTGATCGAATCGGCGTGGATGCTGACCATTGAGCTGGAAGCTACGATCTGGTTGTAAAATCCTTTTTCCCGGAGATTGGTGTATTCCTTCTTTCCGCTGTCGTCAATGAGATAGAGTGACTTCTGAATATTCTCCTTGATGTAGGTATCATCCGGAGCCAATGTGAAAAAAAGGCGGTGGAACAATTCGATCTGGGCTTTGTATTCAACCGGCCGGTTCAACAGCACATCTGTTTGCTTGGCCAATACCGGAACCCCATTATCCAGAACATAAATGGATCTGCGGGAATCCTGAATCATCCGATAGGAAAAGAAAAACCCGGCAATAACAATGAATACGGCAAAGACAATAGCTGATAAAGAGACGATCTTATTGATCTTGATTCGCTGTTCTATATTTTTGATAAGCATCTTATTTTAGTTGTTGGTTGGTTGATTGTTGTTGGTTAATGGCAATCCATCATTTCAATTTGTGATGAGACTTATTTTGTGTTTTTCATTGCGTCCTGAACTCTTCCTGAAGCAGTACCTGCTGCAGCTGATTTAGCGGCCGATGCCGCTGCAGTAGCTCCGCCTGTTTTCACAGTCAATACCGCTGTTTTAGCACTGCTTGCCACTTTTCCGGCGGCTTGTTTCATTTTCGTCATGGCACCTGCTCCGCCTGCAGTTACAATCGTATCAGCAATGGTCGGGGTCATCAGAACACCGATACCGGTCACGATATAAGCGACACAGGTAAAAAGCTGGTTATAGATCATCCCGGAATTTGAAACATAAACCATCAATGCATCCAGGTTGGTTACGGTGCCGTTGGTCAGTAAAGTGTCGTAACGCTCTATTTCCATCGTGTAGCCGGAAGCAATAAGCTGCTGACCAATGTTAATGATCGTGTAGGCCACAAACGTATAAAGGTTGATATTGATAAATTTGGATACCCAACTGTACAACGAGTTTTCAAATCCCGGCACCAATGCCATTCCGACTGCAATGGGACCTAAAATGATTAGAATGTATGCCCAGATTTTCTGGATAAAGAATATGAGGTAAACACAAATCCTGAGAATGGAAAGGCAGACAAACTCGATCACCTCAGCCACAAGCTTTTGCATCTGGAACTGCATCCTGATCTGCCATTCCTTGATAGGCTGAAGCAGCTTATCAATCCCGTCGCTGATATCAAACCACGAATCATCGGCATCTTTTGAAGTATTGTTAATGACCTCTTGTTTAGCATCTTCTTCGGCATTGAGCTTAATGATGGCATCCAACAATTGCTGTTGTTTTTTGAACCGCTGAACCCTCAGATCATTGACCTCGGATTCGATATCGCTGAAAATAGCAATGCCGGGTTCGGCGATGGCCTCGAACGGGGCCTGTATCAGATTGACAAATCCCGTCCAATAGACTAAGGTAAACCCAATTAGGATCGGTTTAAGCATCGGGGTAATTTCCCATTCCCGGTCTCCTGCGGCCATCTGCCAGCCCATATAACCGAGATACATCAATGCACCGAGCCCTCCGATGGCTCTTCCGACCAATGCGGAACCTTGCGCACTGTCCTGAATACTGGTGTCCAGTTTGGTGAAGACCTCCATAAACCACTTTTCAAAAGCGCCGTCACCCTTCAGAAACTGAAGCAGGTTGCTGTAATCGCCATCGGTCTGCGCAAAGCCCATTATGGGCAGTACGATTGCCAGAAGGCAAAACGTTAAAGTTCTTTTCTTATTCATTTTTAATATCTGTGTTTATAGTGCTGCATAACATTTTGAACAATTCCCCTGTCTGAAGCTGGTGTCCATTGTGTTGGCAATGCGGTCGATAAATGGCTGTTCAGGATGTTTTTATAATCCAGAAGCAGGGTTGTCCGGTTATTGTGCTTTCTGAGTTCCTGCACAAACTTCCTCCATCGTATAAGGGTTTCGTGATACATGATAAAGCGTTTTCCCCTTGGCATATCCATTGACCTTGACATTGAATATTTTTCCTTAATCAGGTCCAGTTCTTCTTGTAATCTTTTTAAGGTGCCGTTGGTATTAAGAGCTTCGTAAGTGGGTTCATCTTTAAGCCGCCATTCGATAAAATTCTGAGGGGTATCCGGAAATTCCGTGATTGGTTTAAGCATCCGTTTGTAATAGAGCAACCAAAGCGGATCTGCATCGACTGTAATCGAAGTCCAGTGTGCCAGATCCTGAACACTTCTTTTGTAGATCGTATCGGATGCAGCCTTGATCTTCTTAGCTTCCTCTTCCTGGAATTTGAGCTGTGCGAACCGTAGATTTTGTTCCCCCGTCGGTTTTAATGGACGGATATCTTCCCCGTCCTTATAATCCCTGTTGATCTTGGGAGCCCACATTCCCCAGACTGTCGCATAGGCAAAATTGGTCTGGATACCCAGGAAATATTTAGGATACGGACGCCAGTCGCCCCAACTCTCAAAAGTCATGCGTTTGTGTTGGGCAACAATCGCAGGATCATTCAGTCTTTTGACACTTATTTGTGCTGACGCTGCAATGGCAACACATACAGAAACCAAGAATGTCCCTTTTTTAAATAATATTTCCATAATTCTTAATTGAAGATGTATTTGTATTTGGTCATGATATCTCCGACGATGGCCCTGTCAATGTTGATGTAATTCCTCAGAACCGGTACCTGATACAGGTAGGGGATCTTTTTAGCGTTTTCCAGTCTTAGAATGATATAGAGGATGTTTCCCTGAATATTCCTCACCCGCGTAAACACTTTTTCGATCAGCATCTCACGGTCCATCGCATCCATCAGGAAATCCTTATCCTCGTTCAGAATATCCTGCGTCACCTCCTGCTGGAGCTTTACGACCTGTTTTCCGATCTCAACATAATATTTTGAGACCAGGACGGCATACTCGGGATGCTGTGCAGACAAATCCAGCATTTTATTGGAATTGCTGACGATCTTTCCAAGGTACTGGTAGAGATAGATCAGCTTTTTGCTTTGGGTCAGTGCTGAATTAACATTCTTCAGCTGCTGGTAGATGTATTCCTGAATGGCGATCACTTGCATTGTTTTATTGTTGATCTCGTCGTAGAGTTCTTTCTGCTTTTTGTAAGAATCCAGGAATGCCTGCTCGCTGGCCAGTCGTACGCCATGATTGACGGTGATCTGCGACAGCAGTTTATCGTTGATCACGATCTGCTGGCTTGTAACACGAGTTGCGCCAAAGAGGAATGTTCCAAAGATTATTATTTTCTTCATCGCTAAAAGGATTTGATGTGGTTCATAATGTTTTCTACAACCTGTCGGTCCCTGTTGACATAATACTGGAAGGCTCGTTTGTTACGTAAGACCTTAGCTTTGATATCCCTTATTTTCAGGAGCATATGGGTTGAATTTCTACTGAGCGACTTAACCTCGCCCAATGCATAATCCAGTAAGACTTTGCGTTCCGATTGTTCCATCTGGTTGATAGCTCCGTATGACAAAATAATTCCGGTGAGCAGCCGTAATGTCATTTGAAGGTCATCCACATACTGTACTTGTGCCGGAAGAACAGCAATGATGGAATAAGGCGCTGTATTGATCTCGTTGATAATGGCCGTTTGATTATCCGTGATCTTGGTGATTTCCCTGCTCACGGCAACACCTGCAGGAATAGCCTGAATGGCAAATGACACAATACGCAGTCTGTCCTGGATCTTGGTCACTTTGTCTTTGAAATTCTTCCATTGGGACTGGGTGGCTGTTTCGACCGAAGCATTCAGTGTTTGCTTTTGCCGCATCTCTTTCTGTCGGTCATGTTCCTTCATCGTGGCATTAATCTCAATATCCATCATTGGAAAAGACACATTCTCCTGTTGCCAGGCAGGGGTTGACCCACCGCCTGATGATGTCAGCAGGAAATAACTTGCCGCAAGGAACAGAAAAGTGATTAGTTTCTTTTTCATCGGTTTTTGCATTAAAAATTCCGTTTGTAGCGGTTCATAATATCATCCACAATGGCTTTATCGGTATTGATGTATCCTGCAAAAGGATTGATGGAATTCCAGAATCCGAGCCTGTTGGCTTTTTCCAGTCTCAGCTTAATGGCCAGAAGCCAGAGCTTTAAGCTTTTCACATTTCCAGAAATGTTATGCAGGATTTTATAACGGTCTCCTGCAGTAGCCAGATTTAATTCTCCCGATGCCAGGATATCTGATACATCCGTGACGATCTTCAGGCTTTGTTCATAGGTTTTCTGCGAAGCTCTGGTGCCGAAAATCGCATACTGCGGATGCTGTGATGCCAGCTGCACCACCTGTGAGGAATAGGTATAACATTTATTCAGTTCGGAATAGATCTCCTGTACCTGGATTCCGTTCTGCAGGGTTCCGGAGACCTCCTTTAATCCTTTCAGTATTTTATTCTGAATATCGTTGGCTGCGACCATCTGGGTTCCGACCCACGTCTGGGCATCCTTTAATTTGGACGTTTCATCGATAACCTCGTTCTGTTTGGCTTTCAGATTTTCCGAATAGAGGATCATTGCAGCGGTCACCGTCGGGTCGATGTAGGTATTCTGAGCAGACAGCAGTCCGCAGAATCCTAAAAATAATAGGCTAAGCTTTTTCATACTGATATTCGTTTTTATGGATTAATTCCGGGAAATTGATGTTTCGCTCTTCCAGTTCCTGGGCGATGACCTTGAACGTATTTTTCCCGGGATGGTTATTCTTCATATTATGGTAGTAGGAAACTACTTTCTGATCCAGAGGATGCTGGTATAGGTTCACTAAAGACACCAGGTTCTCAAGACTGTCACCAAAAGCTTTTAAGTCCGAGACGATCTTTAGTAAAGCCTCGTCATAATTGCCGTACTTTTGTACATAATACTCGACGGCTGATTTTTCAGGCTTTTCAGTCGTGTAGGTCAGGTATTGTTCAAGCGAAACCTCATTACCATAGACTTCACCTTTGGAACCTCTCTTCAGATAAAATTCCTTGAACCGGCTTCGTCCGAATTTATTGTTGAGATTATTGATCGTGAAGATCTTGTTTTGCTCCACTTTATTCAGCGATAAAAGCGATGCTATCCGGTCAAAGTTATCTTTGAACTTCGTCTGGTCCAACAGGATAAAGGTGTCGGAATTGTTGATGATGGAATCTTTAACCACGGCATTACCAATGATATCATCAAGCTCCTGTGTTACAACCACCGCTTCTCCCCAGAATTTTCGCACGGTTTTATAGAGGTACAAAATGTAACCGCCCATCAGCTTACTCGCAATTGCTTTCCAGGCTTCTTCTATAATTAAGGCCTTTCTTCGGTCTTTTCTGAGCCTCATCTTCTGAATGAACGTGTCCATAATAATCAGGGTCACGATCGGAAACAGTTTCGGATTATCCTTTACATTGTCGATCTCGAAGACAATGAACGATTCATCGAACAGGGTATTATCGGCGGATTCATTCAGCGTGGTTGCATACCTTCCGCCTTTGTAAAAATCCCTCAGCACGAACAAAAATGTCCGGAGATTGAATTCTCTTTCTGTAATACTGTGCTTTTTGTTGTTGAGATAAAGCGGCAGGAATTTGTCGCAGTAATCATAAAATCCGTTGAACGAAAGCTCTTTGGCTTCCAGTTTTTCTTCAAGCTCCTTGATCCTTTTGATAATGGCTTTTCGGAAGCTTTGATCCCAGTCTTCTGCGGACCCCGGACGTTCTATAATATCTTTTGACTTGATAAGGATCAGCTGCGTTTCATTGTAAATCTTTCTCCGCTGCTCATCGCTCAGGGTTTCATAGGCTTCATACACTTTATAGAACCTCTCGCTGTCGTAATCGGGATTATTCAAATTTTTATCAGGATGGTAAGATTTCAACAATTTTCGTCCTGTCTCTTTGATCTGATCTGAAGAAGCATCAAACGGTAGCCCCAGAATATCGTAATAGCTATTTTCGAAGCCGCCTCCGGTCGCTGACCGGTCGGTAACAATATCTTCTTCGTGAATGTTGTATTTATTCAGATAAAGGATCAGTTCTTCTGACGTTTTATTGTCAAACCAATCGATTCCTGAATTGAAATACTGATGGTAATATGACATCAGCACATTATCAAGGATCGATTTTTGTGCAGAGGACACCGTTGCATCCGGTCCTTGCCAGATCAGGAAGATCAGGTTGGTTAGAAACTCTATTTTCTCGATATTGAACTCTTTTTTATCCATCAGAAAAGGATTCATCGTAATTGGTTTTTCTTCAGTGTACTGGATATACCTTCCGCCTTTATATTTGCAGGTTCCCGAATAGGAATCTCCCGTATCCACGATAACCACATCATAATTGTAGGTCAGATACTGTTCGATAATATTGTTCATCAGGAATGACTTTCCGGAACCGGAGGGACCCAAAACAAATTTGTTCCGGTTGTTGATCCGTCCGGTTTTCATCGGCAGATCAGCGGGATCAACCTTCAAGGGAACGCCCTGCCGGTCTGTGAATCTCAGGTAGAAGTTGGATTCTTCATTCACGGGATAACTTTCTTTAAAAAAAAAACACAAGGCTGCTTCGCTTGTTGTCATAAAAAGATCGTACTCCCTGAGTTCTGTTGCATTGCCCGGAATGGCCGCCCGGAATAACTCCAGCTGGTTGTAGGCATTCTTGGAAACAATGATCCCTTTGGTAAACAGCTTATTCTCGATCATAGACTGGACTCCTTCCATTTCTTCCAGCGTGTTTGCTGAAAACAGCAGCGAAAAATGAGCATTAACCACCAGCTGGCCATCAATAGCGATATTATGCAGCAGGGTTTGGATCTCTTCTGCGACAATGGCATTGGATGGTGAATTGTTGGCAGCACCTTCGTGTTTTTTCTTCTTTTTAGCGAGTTCCCGTTGCTGTTGTGCCTGCAGCGGAATGGTAATGACTTGGTTATAAACAATGGTTTCGTAGTCTTCCAGTTCATTAATAAAGGTAAAATTATCAACCGCTGTTTCGGAAGCCGCTCCGTTTCCGCCGAGAATGGAGTAGGGTTCTATTTCTGAGGGCAGGTCGATATTTTCCACATCGACGTAGGCGATGTTTTTGACAAACCGATTGCCTATTTTCAGGTATTCACTGGTACTTTTGATATTGTCAAATACCGGGACATCTGAAAACTGCATGGACAAAACCCCTGAGATGTAATACTCAAAATCTTTCTCCAACAGAAATTCAGGCTCGCAGCCACTCTGCTTCAGCAACATAAATACCTTCTGGCATTTGTCCCTGAGTTCTTTATAACTCTTTTCTGTTATATTGCCACCGGTCGCTGACCGTCTGTTTTTTTTAATTTTATCATGAATTAGATCCGTAAACAGTATGACTGTTTCAATGGTCTTAAAAAGCCTTCCGTCAAAATGCTCTGAATATTTCTGCTGCAGGAATTGTGGGGATGGCTCAGCGGAGTATTTCTTCTTCGTGAAGATGTCCAGTTTCTGAACGATCCTTCCTTCTCCTATGATCGACACGAGCTGATTAAGAACCGTATGGAAGTTCAGGTAATTATCCGGATCGGCAGAATATTGTTCCACGATGTTTTTGATCCTGATTCCGATGATAGGATTGCCGTACTGTCCAAACAGCACATCAAAATCCCAACTGAAATCTCTGCCGTGATCGTAGCCGATAAACGGAATATCAAAGGGTTGTTTTTTTGTTGCTGCCATTTTTAAAAATTTTATTGTTGTTCAACCTTTTTGGAAAAATGAAGATCTGATCGAAATTTTTAGTCTTGTCGTAGAGTCCGAATTTATCCTGCCTTCTGAAGATCAGGTAAACCCCTCCTGCAGTAGCGGCCAGTCCCAGCAGTGAACCCAGCAATCCGAACTTGGAAAGTACCAGTGCCGCTAAGACACCTGCGCCGATAACGCCTACTGCATAAATGATATACTTTCCTTTTAGCCCGAAGAATACAAGAGGCTTTTTCAGCCCCTTGTAGAGGTAGAATCCCATCTTATGCGAAAAAGGAGGTTACAAATTCAGGAACAACGATGAGGAAGATCATCGCTCCGCCATACCCCAGGATCTCTTTGTTGACATCCTGGTCACCGTTGGTCCATTTGTTATACACCCGAAGGCCGCCGATAAAACCGACCAGTCCGCCAACGGCTTTTAAGATCAGCTTGATCGGGTCCCAATAGTCCTTGATATCATTGGCGGCATTGGAGATGGCCGTAGCACCTCCCTGTGCCAGCATGGGCGTGACCGCCATAATAAGCAGTGCCGCTGTAAATAATTTTTTCGTCGTTGGGTAACGTTTGCATTTGTGTTTCATAATAGGTAAGATTTATATTTGAATTGTGTTTTTTTGTTCAGAAAAAGGCATAGGAGGTGTGCTATCCGGCTCAATGGAACGGATCACTTTAAGATTTAAAAAGTCTCTGTCTTCCTTTAGATCATTGAATGGTAGACCTTAAAGCCGTCACGGTCAGAAAGGACCTGGACCTGGGTTTCGGCAAGGCTGAGGAATTGGTTGAACTGCTGTTTAAGTCTTAAAGCATGATCTTCCTTCTTGTGTTCGGATTGCGTATTTTCCTCATTGGATTTCGCAGTTGAAAACTCTTGTATATCAGCATTCTGAGTATTCTTTTCATTGGCTGAATCTTCCTGATTTTCTTCTTTGATTTTTGTATTTTCTTTAAAATCATCAATATCCTGTTCGGATTCAAATTTCTGACGCCAGTAGTCTAAATCGTGCGGTTCGTCCGGTTCTTGTCCATTTGAAGAAAACGGCTCCTTCGTATTAAATGAATTGGGTGTATTGAGATGCTCCACATCATCGATGCTGACGGCTTTTATTTCAGCTTTGTCCTGCTCGGTAAGTGCTGCAAGGGCATATTCTTGCGCCTCATCTTCTTTTAATGCAGTATCTTTTTTCAGAAAGAGGTCATAGATAATATTTCCTGCGTAATACAGCAGATAAAGGACGAGGATGGTAAGAAATATTTTGATCATTGTAAGTGTTTTTAGAATCGTTATATATTAATTTCAAGCGTATGGTTGATGTGATCGATCAGTTCATTGAATGGATGTTTGACTGCATATTTCTGTTCATAGGTCAGTCTTCTGGTATCAATGGTCTGAAGACAGTTCCGTTTGAATACCGGATTTTTCAGCAGGATGCCGTATTTGCTGATCTCAGCATCCATACCTTCCTGATTCTGGTATTTGTAACCTTTGTCATATTTGGAACGGATGAATATTCGCTCCGCCTGGCTTTCAAGCAATCCCAAAAAGTTGATAAAAACCAATGTAGATTTGGCAGAGACATTTGAATATTCAAAGGGGATCACGATAAAATCACTATAGATCAGCAGATCACTGTACCGGGCATCCAGCGTTCCGGCAAGGTCAAAAACGTTGACCTCTTCACTTTCCTTCATTTCGATCAGATGTTCAAAATCGGAGAAAGGCTGTTCATTGTCCTCATCAATTATCTTGACCTCATATAGTTTCGGTAGTTCCGACTCTTCATCTTCCTTCCATTTGTGGTAGAAAGATTTCTGAAAATCAAAGTCGAACACGTTGACCTTTCTTTCAGATACGCCCGAAATATAGTTGGCAAAAGCAATCGCAAGCGTGGTTTTGCCTGTTCCTCCTTTTTGTGTCCCGAATGTGATAATCATTTTTTTGTTGGTTTTATCTCTTTTTTCTTCGCTTTTTCAATTCATTCTCGGCCGGGTCTTTTGCTGTTCCGGACGATTTCATCCATTCAAACAGCATTTCATTGATCACCTGCTTCAACTCGTTTCCGGTATTGTTTTCCGGTAGCTTTTCATTTTTCAACTCCGGATTCAGAAACTGCTGATATTGCTTCTCGCCGATCAAGGTTTGCAGCTCACCAACAAAGTGAAGCCTGGAATGGATCGCGTAATACTTTCCTTCCACGGATCTTGCAAGGCTGACTTGATCTCCACCTTGACTTTTGAGATAATCCTTTACATCATTTCTAATGGCATTGAATACATCCCTGTTCTTCAGCTTTTTATTCTCAAACAGCATAAAATCGCTCAGCTCATTCGGATATTCTTCCTTTAAATATTTCAGCATTACCATCCTGGTTTCCGCATTAGGAATGCCATAATCTTTCAACTGCTCAAAAAGCCTTTTATCCATTACTGCAGAGGTGAATTCAAACAGGTCACCCATCTTCATGATCTCACTGCCTTTATGAACTGTCGCCGTCTTGTGATCGATCAACGTGTAGCCGAAAGGCATTCGATCATCCTTATGATGAAATACGATGTCAATGCCGAAAGCGCCTCTCAGTTTCTTCTGAAGCTCACTTTCAAATTCGATTTCCGGTTTCCAATAATCTTTCAGTTTTTCTGTGGGAAGCATTGCTTCTTGTTTTCTGTAATCATCTACTCTAAACACTTTGTTGGAGTATAGCTGTTTGTATTTTGAAAAAATGGCCCTGATCTGCCTGATCCGTTTCTCACTTTCCTTATTGTTGAAAACAATCTGATCTGCTGAGATGCTTCGCTGTACAATGCCGTTTTTTGAAATGGTAATGGATTTTCCATCATTTGTGTTTTCGGTAAGTTGGTAACCATTTCTGTTGAGCAAAGTTTTCAGCTGCTGAAAAGAGCCAATTTTGTATTTTAAAAGTTGATTTAATTTTTCCTCCTCATTGATTCCGTAGCGTTTTTCCATCACCTGGGCCAAAGCTTTTTGCGCCTTTAGCTTTTCGTAGCTGTCATCGATCTTTTTCCCGGTCTGTTTATCCACCCTGGTGGAAACAATATGGATGTGATTATTCTCGGTATCCTTGTGGAAAACCGCAATGTAGGGCTGTTGTCCGTATCCCATTTGAGCCATAAAATCTGCGCTGATCCTTGTTAACTCTTCCTTGCTGTGCTCCTGGAATTTGGTAGAGATCACTGCGTGGAATTGTGGTTTTTGTACCTTATTGCTTTTGGATATTGCTTTCAGATAATCCCTGACCTGCTGCTTATTGCTATTTTCATTAATGAACGATGGAAAATTCTTCATCAGCGTCAATTCTCCCTTTCCCTTGTCAATCTTCTTGTCGTTGTAGTCTACTCCCGGAAAGTTAACTCCAGCCGGCTTCATAAGCTTGACGATCATTTTGAAAGCAATGTGTAGATGTTTTCAAAAATTGTATTCTGCCACGCTTTCAGTGTTGCTATTTCTGTGAGCTGTGCGGAAAATAATTCTAACTGACTTTCCGAAATGAACTTCTGTCCGTTGACCACCTTTGCGATTTGATTGACATTGGTTTCGATCTTTGCAAAGATATTGTCCTGCTTTTCGATGAACTCAAGAACCATTCTTCTTTCGTCATCCATAATCCTGTTCTCCACAGAATCGATGATCAGTCTGGTCAAGGAGATATTTCTTTCCCTGCACGTTTTCTTCCAGTTCTCTTTTCTTTCCTGTTGGATCCGGAAAAAGATCACTTCAGAATTCGTACTCTCTTCTTTTTTCACGGAGAACTCCAACTTGGAATACCATTCACACTTTTCAGAACATACGTTCCAACAGCCGGTGGTGTGGGAATGACCTCGGTGGCGAAACCAAATGAACCATCGGCCTTTGCGACTACCTTTTTAGTATAGGAGGAATCGCCGTCTGCATTGGGCATTTGGGAAGGCGTTACGCTTAACTTACCATTGATATTAAGCCATCTCTCAGAAAAATCTCCCGAGATCAGCGCAAACTTATAATCGGTGTAATTGTTTGTGATACTGTCCCAAAAAGTATTCGCGTTTGTGTTGACCGGCGTCGAATGAATCGCCAGCTTGTTACTGACACTTCGGTCTCCGACGGCAGGGCTTCCTGCACCCACGCCAATGAAAATATTATTGGAGCCTGTACGGTTTCCGGTTCCTGACAGGTAACCGATCGATATATTGTCATTTCCTGAGGTGATGTACGACATGGCGCCTGGGCCAATACCAATATTCCTGTTACCGGATATGGTTCCGTTAGCTATTCCATTCAATGCCGATACGCCCGCTGCATAATTCAGTTTCCCGGTCACCTTTCCCTGTGACATGGCATAGGCAAATGCTGAGTTCCCTTTACCGGAAGTGATGTTGGAATCTGTCGCTACGATGGTATTGTAGTCACCGGTGATCGGACTCCGGGATCTTCCCAGGATATAATTTTCCTTCTGGTCAAAATCAAGTGTTAGATAGTTCTTCAGTATCAATTCAACCGGAGAAGTATTGCCTCTTAGCGCAACCATTTCCAATGGGTCATCCTTACTCAGCGCCACCCATTGCTGGCCGTCAAAATAATACAATCCCGACTTTGTTAAGTGAGCAACCTGTCCCGTTGGAGTGGTCGCGGGCGTCGTCACAAATACAAAAGCACCTTTTTGTGCGGTGGAGTAAGTTTTTGCAGCCAACTCATCGCCGGTGATCCGTGGCGGAATGATCCCGTCAAAATGATTCGCATCATTTGGTTTTCCGACCACTTCAAAAGTAGCTTTAGGCGACTGGGTATTAATACCGACCTGCGAGAACAGGTTAACAAATGACAATGCAAAAAGTAAGGTTAGAAAATTGTTTTTCATTGTTGTTTTTTGTTTAAGGTTTATTGCGTTTTTAGAATCGTTTATCATTTCGAAATGCTGTTGAATAGCATTTTATATTGGCTTATTTTAAATGAGGTTTCGTCCAGGTTGAATATCCTTTAGCTTCGCCCACTGTAGTGGAACTGATTGCATTTACAGTTGCCGCAGGAATATGAATTGAATTGTTTTGCAGAAAAACAGACATCAGGGCTGTTGAATTTTCAGGATGGAGCCAGGCGACATCGGTCGGGAAGTATCCAAGTTCATTGCAGATATCAGAAATATCCATTACGGCATCATCAGAAAGAGGGTTGGCACCGGCTGTTCGTGATAACAGGAATTTAATGTTGATGATCCCGTCAATTTTTCTAAACGATACCGCTCCCTCTAAGCCGCCGAATTTTTTTGTTCCCATACTGTAGAATTTCGTAGAGGTGTCGTAAGTGTCCTTATCATCCCAAATGTTAACAGGTGCACTCCATTGGGTAGTAGCGGTGAGAGGGCTATTGGTATTACCGTCTAAAACCAGAATGGTTTGATACTCGATCTTTCGCTCCTGCTTTGCAGGCTGCCATCGATTGCCGTCAAAATAATAGAGTCCGGGCTCGGCAATGTTAATGACCTGCCCTGACAATAGGTAGGGCGGAATTGTCACGAATACCAATGCTCCTTTTTTCGAGGAGGAATAAATCTTTTTTGATAACTGATCACCGGTTATACTTGGTGGAATGATTCCATCATAATGATTCGGGTCATCAGGTTTGCCTACAACCTGAAATGTAGCTTCCGGGTTTGGTGTATTAATGCCGACCTGTCCCGAGACTGATACCGTCAATAAGCTAAAGAAAAAGTAAAGAATTGTTTTCATCTGATTAAGATTTCTGCTGCAAAGTTGGAGCATTAAAACCTTGAAAACAATAGTTTTAGAGGGGTGTGGGCTAAATAAGAACAATCTGGATTACTCTTGAAGCCGTGGAGATTAAAAAAGAATAAATTGGAATCTAACTGAAGGTTTACAAAGAAAAAAGACGAGTTCCGAAGTCTTTTCCCCTTTTGCAAAAAGGCAAGAGCGTTTTGGGATATGGAACTTGAAAAGTTGTATATACAAAGACACATCTTGCTAACTAATACCGCTCATTTTTCAGAACTCTGAAATTAGAATGCATTTAGTTGATTATTAATAAGTTGGATTTGTTGCTTTCGAAAAGAAAAAAAGCAGAATAGTAAATGACATCAGGGGTGCTCAATTTTTGAACCGCATTGACTGTATCTGGCTCAAATTCTGAACCGGATTTGAGATAGGCGGCTTATTATTTGAGCCAGTGCAGCGTTTGGTGGTAACAATTTTGAGCCGGTTTCCGAATAAGTGGTGCAATTTTTAAGAAAGGTTATCAGCTCCTGCAGTTTATTGAATACACTTTAGAAATAGGGTGGTTTAACTTTTGAACCGCACTGGCATTATCTGGTGCACATTCTGAGCCGGTTTTGAGATAAGCGGCTTATTTTTTGAGCCAGTGGGGCGTTTGGTGGTAACAAATTTGAACCGGTTTCCCAATAAGTGGTGCAATTTTTAAGCAAGGTTATCAGCTCCTGTAGTTTATTGAATACACGTCACAAATAGAACGGTTTAACTCCTGAGCCGCATCAATAACATCCGGCTGAAATTCTGGACCGGGTAGGAGATGGTCGGCTTATTATTTGAGCCAGTGCAGCGTTTTGTGGTAATAATTTTGAGCCGGTTTTGTAAAAGTAGACCAAATTTATTATAAGCGAAGCTTTTTAGATTATACTTTGTTCCGGATGTTTGTATGGCACCCTCAGGTTATCGTTTTTGCTATATTATCCGGTGTTTGAGAAAACAACAGAGCTGGAGAAACAACAGATTTTCATTTTTTTTTATTGCTGTTGAGTTGATCTTTTAGGATTTGGATATCCTTCTTTAACGATAAAAACATTCCCTGGATATCGGGTTGCCCAAAATTCCAAAGTCCCAGCTCATCGCGGTTTACAGAACATTCATATTCCCAGATTTCCATAACAGATGACCATTCGATTTCGTAAGGACTGTAAAAGCTGTTATCTGCACTCACGAGTGTTCCATATTCATCTTTTCCCACATATCTTTTATAGGTCATTCCTTCCCGGGTAATGAAGAGATAGGTTTTTCCAGTTTTCAGGTCATCTTTACTTTCCACATATTTTCCAATGATAAAAGTCCGGTCATTGTATGGGGGCATTGAATCCCCTCCCACGGGAAAAGCCCTGTACTTTCCGTTTCTCAGAAAAGGCAATGACATATACTGCAGGCTTTCAATATATCCCGGGTCATTATATCCATCAAGATAACCCATTGACGCTTTGTGGGGAACAATTTCAATTTTATTTTCACCGGATTCATCCACCAGTATTGGCAGAACAATCCTGTTATCCGGCAGTTTGATAATATCTTCCAGAGGATATTTTCTCAGATCCAACGTCAGCATCAGGTCGATGCTGATGCTAAAATATTTGGAGATGTTGAGAAGAACATCGAACGGAGGTTCGGAACGGCCGTCTTCATATTTGGCATAACGGACCCTGCTTATTCCCAAATTGTCGGCAATACTTTGCTGGGACAAACTTTTTTTATGCCTTAGAAACCTGATATTATCTGAAAAAACTGACATTGATACAAATTGTATCAGCAAATATAATAAAAATGATACAAAATGAATCTAATTTTGTCAAATGAAACGGGCAATAGCACATATGGATCTGGACACATTCTTTGTTTCCTGTGAGAGGCTGAAGAACTCCGACCTCGTTGGAAAGCCACTTATCATTGGTGGCGGAGACAGAGGCGTGGTAGCATCCTGCTCTTATGAGACACGATATTTTGGAGTGCGAAGTGCAATGCCGATAAAAATGGCGCTTCGGCTTTGCCCGGAGGCAAAGGTTATCCGGGGCGATATGGAAATGTACTCCAATATGTCGCATACGGTCACTGAAGTCATACAGGAAAAAGTTCCGGTTCTTGAAAAGGCAAGTATTGATGAATTCTACCTTGATCTTTCCGGGATGGATAAATTTTTCGGTTGCTATCAATGGACAACTGAAATTGCAGAGGCTGTCAGAAAAAACACCGGTCTGCCCATCAGCTTTGCCTTATCCACCAATAAAACCGTTTCCAAAATCGGGACCGGGGAATCTAAGCCCATCGGAAAACTTGAAATTCCAGAGCAGAACATCAAACCCTTTCTGAATCCGCTCTCAGTTAAGAAAATTCCGATGGTTGGCAATGTGACCTTTCAATTGCTATCCAGGTTGGGCGTAAGAAATATCCAAACCCTATCAGAGATGCCTGTTGACGTCCTGCACCAGCTGATCGGAAAAAACGGGCAGGAACTCTGGAAGAAAGCTAACGGCATTGATGAAACACCGGTTGTGCCTTATTCCGAAAGGAAATCTATCTCCAAGGAAAATACATTTTCGCAGGACACCATCGATATCAATGGCATAAAGAGCATACTGTCAGGAATGGTGGAAAAGCTTTGTTTTCAGCTTCGTCAGGAAAAGTGGCTGACTTCTACCGTTGTTGTAAAAATTCGGTACTCCAACTTTGATACGGAGACAAAGCAATACAGGATTCCTTATACTTCGTCCGACCATACGCTGCTCAGGTACGCATTAGAATTATTTGAGAAGGTCTATAACCGCAGAATGCGAATCCGACTTATTGGCGTAAAATTTACGGGATTGGTACACGGCTGTCACCAGATGAACCTGTTTGAAGATACGGAAGAGCTTATCAGTCTTTATCAAACGTTGGACAAAATTAAAATGAGGTTCGGTTCAGACAGCGTTGGCCGGGCATCCGGATTTTTAAACCAATAAACTCACGATGTTATGTTCATCAATTGTCATTCTTTCCACAGCCTTCGGTATGGCACCATTTCCATAAAAGAATTGGTTCAGCAATGTGTTGAACGGGGAATAGGTGTGGCTGCCTTAACTGATATCAATTGTATCTCCGGCATTTATGATTTTCACAGATTATGTGAGAAGAATAATATCAGGCCGGTCGTAGGTGTAGATATAAGAACTGACAATAAACAGCATTACATCTGCCTGGCAAAGAATCAATCAGGTATCGGAGAGATCAACAGACTTTTGACAAGACACAATTGCGAAGGAATTGATCTCCCACTTTATCATCCTGATCTGTCAAGTGTGTTTGTCATCTATCCCCTCAGTAATTTTCCGGATAAACTTCACCGAAATGAATACATCGGGATACGTCCCGAAGAGATCAATCTTTTGATCAATCCTAGCCTGAGAAAGTATCTGCCCAAAATGGTCATTTTACAGCCGGTGACTTTTACAACCAAGAAAGAATACACATTACATAAGATCCTGCGCGCCATTGACCGGAATACGTTGGTCACTAAGCTTGAAGAAAATGATATATGCGGGCAAAACGAGAGGTTTATTTCAAACGATGAGCTTTCAAAGAATTACCAGCATTATCCGCAAATCATTGAAAATACCCAACAATTACTGGAACAATGCCATTTCCATTTTGACTATAAGACCCCTAAAAACAAAAAGAACTTTACAGAAAGTAAAGACAGCGATATAAAGCTTTTGAAGGAACTTGCCTATAAAGGGTTCACCAAGAGATATCCTGATGATGACGGGAAGGCTAAAGCACGGATGGATAAGGAATTGGGTGTCATTGACCAACTGAATTTCTGTGCTTACTTTTTGATCACCTGGGACATCATCCAGTACAGCAACCGTATGGGATTTATGCACGTGGGTCGTGGAAGCGGTGCCAATAGCATTGTGGCCTATTGTCTTGGAATTACAGACATATGCCCACTAGAGCTGGACCTGTACTTTGAGCGCTTCCTGAATCTGAACCGGAAAACACCGCCGGATTTCGATATCGACTGGAGCTGGCAAAATAGAGATACGATTTTACATTACATCTTTGACAAATACGGAAAAGATCACGTGGCATTTTGCGGCACGAACGTCGAGTTTAAGTATAAATCGATCTTTCGTGAGGTGGGAAAAGCATTTGGTTTGCCAAAAGAGGAACTGGATGAACTGGCCACCAAATCCATTGAACAGCACGATATTAATTCGGTGTCAGCAATGGTTCACAAATATGGAAAGCTTTTAGAGAAATTTCCAAATCAGCGAAGTATGCACTCTTGCGGAATTTTAATTTCTGAAGAACCCATCACCAATTATTCAGCGCTGGAAATGCCGCCGAAAGGATTTCCGATCGTCCAGTTCGATATGCACGTGGCCGAGGAGATTGGCCTGGAAAAATTCGACATCCTTTCCCAGCGGGGCTTAGGAACCATCAAAGATACGGTAAAACTCATCGAAGAAAAACGGGGTATTAAAGTCAATATCCGGGATTTGAGTTTATCAAAAGATGAAGAGAGATGCAATGAATTTTTAAGCAGGGGAAAAACAATTGGCTGCTTCTATATTGAAAGTCCGGCAATGCGGGGGCTGCTCAGAAGATTGAAATGCAACAATTATAAAGTATTGGTAGCGGCATCATCCATTATACGTCCGGGGGTAGCACAAAGCGGAATGATGAAGGAATATATATTTCGTCACAATAATCCTGATCAATTTGAATATTTCCATCCTGTCTTTGAAAAAGAACTTGGAGAGACTTACGGTATTATGGTTTATCAGGAGGATGTTATCAAAATCGCCCTGCATTTCGGAGGCCTGTCCCCTGCTGACGGCGATGTGCTACGCCGGGCAATGAGCGGCAAAGGACGTTCCCTGTCTGCCCTGCAGAAAGTCAAAGACCACTTCTTTGAGTCCTGCAAGGCTTTGGGCCATCCTGAGCAGCTTTCCAAAGAGGTTTATCGCCAGATAGAATCCTTTGCAGGCTATTCATTCTGCAAGGCTCACTCCGCATCTTATGCCGTGGAAAGTTACCAAAGTCTTTACCTGAAGGTTTATTATCCTATCGAGTTTATGGTTTCGGCGATCAATAATGGCGGCGGTTTCTACAGGACTGAAGTATATGTACACGAAGCGAAAATGTCAGGTGCAACCATTTTAAATCCCTGTGTCAATCTAAGCGAATACCAGACTACAGTTTACGAAAAAGATGTTTATTTAGGATTGATGCACATTGAAAAGCTGGAAAGCAAAATCGCCGTTTTAATTCCTGAAGAAAGAAAAAACAACGGTGATTATATCTCTCTGGAAAACTTTGTCAAAAGAATCCCTATTGGTATTGAAACCTTACAGACCTTGATATTCATAGGAGCATTCCGGTTTACCGGGAAACAAAAGCACGAACTGTTAATTGAAGCCCGATTTCTTTTAGCAGGAAACAGGCCGAGTTTTAAGCATCTGACATTACTGGAAGAACCGCAAAAAGAATACACACTTCCAAAAGTACAAAGGCATCCTTTGGAAGATGCTTTTGACGAAATTGAGATCTTGGGATTTCCGGTTTCGGTGAGCCCATTCGACTTATTGCAGACCAAATACAGGGGCAGCGTAATGGCAAAGGACCTGACGAAATACCATAAGAAGCAAGTCAAAATGCTGGCCTATCTGATATCCCGAAAGCACGTTCCCACCAAAAGAGGGACGATGTATTTCGGAACCTGGATCGATGCGGAAGGAGAATATTTTGATACAGCACATTTCCCGGATAATCTTTCACAGTATCCTTTTCAGGGTGGCGGATGCTATTTACTTTTGGGTACAGTTGAAGTAGACTTTCACTTTCCCACCATAACCATTTTAAAAATGGCAAAGATGCCGTTCATTCCGGACCCAAGATACACTTTGGATAAAGACAAAGCGTACGAAGCTTATAATAATATCCGGGAAGATGTCAGTATGACCTTCAGAAAGCCTTATCCTCAGGAACACGAGATTGGACTACCGAGGAGGAAGATGAGTTGAGTTCATTCAAAATATTAATTATAGAATCAAAACCGACATTATTATATTGAATAAGTGAGACGAATAAAGAAAATGAATCTAAGCCATCAGGATTTTGCATAAATTTGAGCTAAACAATACATAATGAATTTAGGGAATGAACCTTTATGGGCTATAGAATTTTATAAACTTTACGAAAGCAGGAATATTGAAGACATTAAAAAAAGGCTTTTTGAAATTTCCGATGTACTGATCTACTTACACGAGATCCTTGCAGAGCGGAAAGTAGACCTACCAGAAAAAGATATCTATTCTGAACAATTGGTTATTAAACTGCATCTTCAAAACCTGAGTTTGTTAGATTTATCAAAGGGACATTCGATTTCATCCAGATTTTATGATAATAAAAACTCTGATATTAAATTTCTAGATTTGTCTTCTATTATAACGATTGTGAGATCACAGTACGAGACTTTATTAATGTATCAACATTTGTATGTCAATCCAGAAGCCGAAAATGAACAGAAACTCCGGTACGAATCCTGGATTATGTCTTCAATGATGCTGCGCTCTAAAGTATTCTCTCAGTCAAAATTTATAAATAATGAAAGAGTAAAAAGCGAACAAGAGGCCATTGAACGGTTGAAAAACAATATCTCCAATAATGAATTTTTTCAGAAGCTCACAGAAAAGCAACAAAAAAGCTTGCTTGAAAATGGATCCGGAAAACTGTTTAAAAATTGGGATACCATATTTTCAGAATCAAAATTTAGCGATGCAGGCGTATTTTCCAAACTCTATTATAATGCTTCAGTATATGCCCATTCCGAAGGTTTAGTTGTACTTCAACTGAAAGAGACAAAGCATCTGATGGAACACGAACATATGAAAGAAACGTTATACTTAATGTTATTTTATTCTTATTTGATGACCTGTATTATGATAAAGAATATTGTCAATAAGTTTCCTTTAGTGAAGGAAAGATATGACAGCCTGGATGAAAAGACTAAATTTGAAATTGATTTTAATTATCAACTTTCCTTCAAATCATAGTTATAAAGCTGAAAACTTTTGCTGCATTATCGTTCGCTTTCACGACCGCTGCTATACCAGAAATCTTCAATTTTCCAAGTGTGATTTTTAATCTGCCAGACTAATTGTTGAAGTTCTTCGGAGTATTCAGTTTTTCCATATCCCATTTCTATTTCGGTTTGTATGGCCCACAATGAACGGGCTAAGAAATTGATTTGTTTTCTTAGTTCACCCACTCTTTCAGGAATGAGTTCTGAATTTACACCTGCATTGGGAATTTCATTAATAGAATGGTCTTTCAAAAGGATATAGTCTTCCTCTTCACTCTTTGTAAACCCTAATTCCAATGCAACTTTGTGGGAAGCTTTAAAATTCAGAGGTCCGATCTGCATTTTGTCAATGGTGATTCGTTGCTGATCCCTGCTCAAAAACAAATGCGGAATAATGGTAATCTTCATTGATTGTGTCAAATGACCTTTTCCACGGTACTGAGGTAACACAAACCAGTGTAAATCTCGGAGCATATCATATACAATTGCGACAAAGACACCCTCATTATTTTTAATCAGGTAAAAATGATCAGGACCGTCAGAAGAGGTTACACTATCATCTGCCGTGGGTTTTTCTAACCAGATTTTAGCATAATCGACATATTGGCTTAGGGGTCTTCGGAAGATAAGGTAAGATCCGGTATTTCCTGAATTTAAATTATCAATAAGTGATTGCAGGGATTTATCAGTCATTTTCAATAGTAATTAAATAGGTAATATTACCATTCTATTTCGTATATCTTGTCATCATCATTCAATTCCAAATCCTCGACTTTACAGTTGTGCTTTTTAGCTTCCGACTGCAGGAAATTTTGTAAATCATTGTATTCATCCGTTAAAAAGACCGCAGTCCGCATCAGCTGTGCTAAGTTTCTAAAGGATTTCTTGCCGCCCTTCAAGCCAAAAAATGTTGAATTGATATGCCGCATATAAAGATACAGATTTTCATTACCTGCGTGAATAGCGTCATCCAGATAGGGTAAGAGATTGACGGCTCCGACAGGATCATAACCTTTCATTGCCCTTTCTATCCAATATTCCAAATGTAAAAACATCGCGATATCCGCCTTATCGCTTTTCATTAATTTCATATTGTATTTCAGTGCGGCAATAGAGAATATGATATGAACCCAGGAAACCTGAACGCCACAATATGGAATCTCCTCGAAAGAATAATGACTATGGGTTCTGGTCAGCCTGCTTCCGTACGATGCTTTTCGTATTTCGTAAGAAAAACCGCTGATGAGATGATTTTTATCTTCGTATCCTTTTATTGGTGAGAGCGACGGATCATTCCAAAATTTTGAGACAATATTGTATAGGTATTCCAGATCATCGCGCGTTCCCCAAATCTCAATTCCTAAACCTTTCTTTGTTGGTATGGTGTAAATCATTTTCCTTTCTTGTTGCACACAAATGTACCGAACAAATTCCTTGGTTAAAAATTTTTGAATTTTTTCTATAAATAGTGGAAATAGGGCTGCACTGCTTTGCGCGAAAATGCGTTTCTGACCGAAGGGAGGAATTGCATTTTTGCCTTTTTAAGAATTTCAGACCTAAGCAAAAAACGCAATCTGAACAGGCTCAGATTGCGTTTCAATATAGATCATTACTTCAGTCGCAGGAAGTCTTGTAGATGTTTTGACTTTTTAAAATTGATATAGCGCTTATACTTAGGATTTTTTATAAACGCCTTAAGCGCTTTGATATACTGCATATCCTTTTCATCGACACAGGAAATTTTAAAGCAGGCAGTACCGATGTCACCGAAACAGTTTCCTGCACCAAAAAGAAGAGAATGGTAAGTTTCCCTTGAAATCGGGCGTTTGTAGTGCGGAAGGTTCTTTTTTCCTTCTTCGTCTTCATTCATAAACCGTAGATCTTCTTCAAACATTTCCTCTGTGAAAAACACACCATACTCCACACCATTGTACGTTTCGTATTCCAAGTGATATTTATTTTTCAACAGCTCGTTGACTTCGGTGGCTTTCTCGGCCTTTTTTAAATAGATGATGGCATAGGTTCCCATTGTAATTATTTTTTTAAGTTATAAATACGATTGCCTGTACATCGTGAGGTTTTTAAGATTAATGTTCGCTTGGAAGCAGAAGCACGTTACCTTCTTTCCAGATGGTAAATTCGTTGAAGAAGAAATCCGAAAACGGAATGTCCTGCGTGGTAAGTACTTTATTATTTCCATCTGTTGCCGTAAGCCTGAACTGCGTTTCTTTTACTCTTTCGAGTTTCCAGACCTGGTATTCTTCCTGACGGAACTTTTCAGAAAGCTGATACGATACAATGCAGTCGATAAGCCAGAAGCATTGTTCTTCCTCTGCGATAATTTTGACGCCATCCGTAAAGACGAATCCGAAGAAATAGGCGTAATACTGCTCAGTACCGCTAAAATGGTTGTAAAATTCATTGGCTGAAATACCTGGATTTTTCATAGTTAAAAAATTTAAAGGGTTGATATTGATTTTTGATTGTCATTGAAAATGTAAAGAGCGCTTTGCTTTGTGTCCGATGGGGCAGTCGTTTTTCATTGCTTTCTGACGATAGAAATTCCGTTTCAGCCAAAACCGTAATGGAACTTAAGGAATGAAGGCTCCGAAATCTTTTTGTTCGCAGAATTCAGGAGTGTCTGTAAAAATTAGCGGAGAGAACCGGAGCGAATTTTTTTAGATGCCCAAAAAGATTTTTTGAGCAGAAACGGGATTTATACTTTTGCAATCTGAAAACGAACGACCGTCGGTGGCAAGCATAAAAGCCACATTTTCTACGGCAATCCCTTGATTAGAAGCCATTTTATCCTTATATTTGGACTACGATAACCAGAAGAAATGACAACAATGAATATGAGACGATTTTTATTTTTATCTGCTGTAGTAATGACGGCATACGGATACGGTCAGACGAATTGCGATGCCCTGAAGAAAGACAATGAAACGCTGCAATCAGCCAATAAAGTGCTGACTTCGGAAAACGAATACCTGAAGAAAGCTCTTGATCTCAATAAGCCCATTCTGGAAAGTGAACAGGAAAATTCCACCTATACAATAACAGCGGTAAAAGGCAATAAGGCCGGGAAGACTATCGAAATTACCTTCCTGATCGAATCGAAAGATGAAAATAAAAAAATGACGATCGAGGACATATCGGTAGTAGATATAGAAGGAAACGAGTATAAAATTGACCTTTATAAATCGAGTAAAACCTATCCTCAGCTGTCGAAGAATGTCCCTGTGAAGCTTACCTTCTCCTTTAAGGAGGTGCAGGGAGAACCGATGTTCATCAAAATGTTCAGATTCAAAACCATTTCACAATTAGAGAGAAATACGTTTGAAAAATCAAGGGCGAATTTAGAATTCAGAGACCTTAAAGTAAACTGGAATTAGAACCGCCTTTTACATCATCATACATCGATTTACTTTTTGAATTCAAATCAAAGTACAACAAAAAAGCCCGCAACCTTTTTTCAAAATATTTCTGAAGCCAGAAGCCGGGGTAATGTTTTAGAAATAGGGTTGTTCCGATTGATGCAAAAATGCGTTTCCGACTGCAGGGAGGAATTGCATTTTTGCCGCCCGACTTTTACATCAGGCGGTTTGTCAAACCCTAATGGGCTGTGAATAGAAATTTTTAAGATTCAGGAAAAACCCTCGGTATTCCGTCAATCCGTTTCGGAACAGATTCCATAACATCGAGCATCCCATTTGCGCCAATGTCGAATTGATATACAAATCCTGCTTTTCCAATGCTTCGGCTAAGCTACAGCTTGGCGTGTCATCGTCGGTTTCCGACTGTCTCAACAGATCTCCAAACTCTTCGGTCACAAAAGGAAGATTCGCCACGGTCTCATATTTTTCCGAATCAGGCTGTTTAATATTCCCGATGGTTGAGAGCAGAACCTGTCCCGTATTTTTTCCGTTGCCTGCATCCAGCCAGTATTTGACATTTTTACGGTATGATCTTCTGTCCTGCTTCAATTCGTCAAGAATCTCCGCAATTTCAAAACGTGATTTGACATTATCAACGCAGGAGATATACAGCGTGGATTGCATTGGCTCGTGAATCCTGCCAAAGGCATCCCTTTCAAATCTGCTGACTTCGGCTTTCCAGTGGGTTCCTGACCAACGGTTCGCCCGATTGATAAGAGCAACCGTCTTTGGAAGACCCACCTCACATTCTGCGAAACGTTGCCTGCCGATATTGGCTTCGGTCACCGTATCATCATCCCAAAGCCGTACCATCAATCCCGGGTGTCCGAGTTCAATTAACGAATGGTTCATTTCCATAAGTGCGGTGAGTACCTTAGAGCCTGTTCCGCCTGCCCCAATAAGATTGACCGAAACAGGATTGGTCGGATAAATAAGGCTGTCGTCCGTAAAATGGACTTTTGGTTTTTCATTGTTCATCATCAGAGTAGATTTTTTAACGTTAGATTGGAACTGACCAGAACCTCTTTTGGAAAAGAGCCTTGATTCTCAATTAAGCCTTTCCACAGAGTTACACAATTGCCTTTAATGGGGTTATGGCTATTGACCAGGTGGCTGAAATAGGAATTAAAAAAGTAATGTTCCCATTGGGTCATAAACGCTTCCAATGATGCCGACTTTTTAATGCTGATATCAACAGTTCCCATACAAACGCTTCCGCTTTCATACACATTAAAAAAAGGAGCGTGGAAAAGGGGCGTTTCTTCATTCGGGCGTTGGTCTGAATCCAACGCAAATATTTTCATTCCCTGCCTGTTGGCACACCATACCAAAGGCGGTACTTCCGCTGATCCGTTGGGAATGGACAGCTTTTCGGTAAACAACATTGGTCGTTTCTGTCCCATTGTGAACCAGATTACTTTTCCGTTTTCTGCCGAATCAATATAAAGGACATTTTCGGACATCACCCCAGTGGGTTTCAGAAAATCTTTTTCTTTCCTGCCGTGAATCGTCAGCGACTTCGCCAGCCTGTTGGCTTCCCTTACGCTCAGGGGATGCGCATTAACAGGGTGTCCATTGCCGTCAATATCAAAATGTTCAACATACCCATCGGGATTGTAATCATCGGTTTCATAAAAAACCAATGCAGATTTTGGATAATAAAGCGTACCGAAATTATGGGTAATATCAGTTTCGATAGTTTCGCTTGTATTTGTATTATTTTTCATAGCGTTCTGTTTTTGTATTATTTGAGATTAGAAGGTGGTTCAATTCAGCAATCGGCACAGTTCATTCAGCACCTTGAATAGATTATTTTCAAAGTCCAGACTTTCATTTAAGAGAGAGTTTCCGTCAAAAGTTTTAAAGATAATCGGTTCCTGCGCTTCTGCATATTCGTTGAATTCATTATTGATCATACTGACTAAGTTGTCGTAAACCACGCCTTCACTCTCTGCGAAGAATGAAATGTACTTGTCCATTGTCACCACATTTTCCTCGTTGTAATCATTATAGCCATCTTCAGCCATAGTTTCAGGGTCGATGGCATTGTTATGATGCGCATTTCTGAAAATGCTTTCATAGGGATATTGACTGTAAAGCGCAAATACCTCTTTGGCAAGGGCGAAGCACGCTTTGTCGAACAGGTCTTTAGGTTTGAAGCCTTTCAGACGATGCTCAAAAAAATGCAGATTCCTCGGGTCTGAAATCTTTTGTCCCATCAGGTCGCCTATCAATTCCGCTCTTTGTAGCTCTTTTTTGCAGAGAAAATAATCCTCCATTTCCGCATCCTGTTCCATCCAATCAGTGAGCATTTCGTAATTCCAATAGAGATAAGAATCTTCTATCCTGTAATAGGGAATCCCTGCATTTCTGTAGAGATAAGAACACACGGAAAGCAGCAGACAGCCTGCTTTTCTGCGTGTCTTTTGACGGAGCAACAGATAAAGTGGAACAACAGGAATATAAAATAAAGTCGCCCCTGTGTTGCATCTTTCTTCTACAGTAAAATAGGTGTTGCCCTCCTTTTCGATGAGACGGACACCCGCCCAATTCTCGGTCTTGGCTTTCAACTGCTTCTGAACGTCCATCAAGGCAAGCCTGATATTATACGGGTAACCGAAATGTTTTGTCAGCATAGGTTGTATCTCATAATGCTCAGCCAACTGAGAAAGAGACTTATAAAAATCCCTTTCCGTTTTGGCAATCCTGCGTTGGCTTTTTCTTTCTGCGATTTCATTCTCCTTTAGCAAGGGCATAAAGCAGGTTTTCAGAAAAGCATTGGTAATTGGGAAACAGGGACGGATTTCCGTTGGTCTTTCTGTGTTTCCGAACTGTCTTTGGGCTGATGCATCCATTGTGCGAAATCTCTTAACTGCCGGTGCAGTTGTTTTTGCTTTTTGTCTTCGGGTGGTCGGATGATACCCGATAGGGTTTTTCGTTGCATTTTTCATTGATTTTGTTAGTGGTTTACGGTTATTGGTTAGGGTAGCAAGTAGGTGAACCGCTATTGGCTGACAGCAGATGAAAATCTTCCACCTGTCAGCCTAAACGATCCATTCAATTCAGCCCTTTGTTCCTACTACGCTTTCAAATCGGTATTCTACCGCATCATCTTTGATTTTTGGGGCTGAAATTTTTGAGGTCGTCAGAATCGGGTAGGTGTTGGCGTAAAAGTTCATTACCGTTTCCACCGTCCATTGAGGTTCAGGGTCAGGCAGTCTTATGTCCTGACCGTTTTCTTTGAGTATAAAAACCCGGTCTAATAGTGTTGCAAGTAACATTGGCTAATTTTTAAGATTCAACATTGTTATTATTCGTTTCAGAGAAAAGGCTTGGCGCAAAATGCCGTTCGTATTCATCCTGCTTTTTGCGGATATGTTCCGCATTTTCGGGAAAATCCGAAGCTTTCGGAAGGGCAGACCACGCCTCTTTGTACTTGCCCTCTTTTTCAAGTTCTTCGGCTTTCTGCAATGCTTCATTGTACTTTTTGTCTTTGGCTTCCTTTTCCTTTTTCTCGCGGTCAGCCTTCTCCTTTTCCATTGCCGATTTCATTTTGGCTTCCTCCACCTGTTTCATATAGGCATCCATATCCACCATTAAGCCCGAAGCGGTCTGCATTGGTGTCGCAACGTTTTCAAAAAAACCATTGTCCAGATCTTCTGCCGTTCCCCTCAGATTGAGGGGCGGAATCAGTTTTCTTGCTTCGTCTCCGCATTGGTCATTATTGAGCAATACTGAAATGACAAAGCGGTTATCCTGCGTGGGTCGTATCGTTAGCTGTAGATTTCCCGTGAGATTCATTTTGGCGATCTGCCTAAAAAAATTAGTTTGCATATTGATGTAGTTTCAAGATTAGAGTATAAGATTAAAAAGATGAATATTCATTTTTCAAGCAATCATCGGGTGAGTTCCCACAATGAAAATTCTTCCGTATAAAATTCCTCGCCTGTATGTTTACCGAAGGCATTATAAATGGCGTTGCCGTTTTTGAATACCTGCATCTGGTAGCAGTTCAGGTTATTTTCGGGTTGCAGGAGTTTTTTCAGATCATCCGTCTCCAGTTCGATAAACATTCGGTTGCTTTCAGTTAGCAGTTGCTCCACTTCGGGATATTTTTCGTCCGAAAACCTGAAAAATTCTACATCCGTATCACTATAGTTCAGCCATTTCAAATCGTGGTCGTGTTCCACGGCTTTAACGGCTTCGAGCCTTTTCCTTTGGGTGATTTTCCATTCTTTTGAAATTCGGATAATGGCAAATCCGCAGTCGTCCCATTCGCTGTCGGTCATTGCTTTGATAAGCAGGTATTCTGTGGGTTGGAGTGATGTTTTCATAGTATTATAAAATTTGTTTAACCGTTGTTTTCATTAATATATGTTCCACTGGTTTTAAAAGGGTCTGCACCCTCCGTCATTCTGATTTCTGATTTGAAAATCAGTGAAAGCTTTCGGGCATAGCGTATGGCTGTTGTTCTGTCGCAATAGGTCTGATAAGAGACGGTGATCTGATCCCAATCTTTTTTATCTTTACCTGATTTGAGCTGAAAATTAAACTGTGCATCCATAATGTATTGCTGTTAGAATGGTAAATCATCATTTTCATCTTCTGTAAAGGGATTGCCTTTAGGTGCTTCTGAATTCTGCTGTTGCTGAGTATTATTTTTGTTGGCTTTTCCGTGAAGCTTAATTCTTGAGGTGTGGAAATTAAGACCCGATCTGATCTCACCGTCTTTTCCGATCCACGCATTACTGCTGATTCTTCCCGACAATTCCACCAAAGTACCTTTGATGAGATACGGTGCGATTTTGGCGTTAATCCAGTACGAACAATTGTAAAAAGTGGTCTGCTCTTTAATTTCGCCCTGTTTTGTTTTGTAATTGTCATTGATGGCGATTGAAAAATTAACGACCTGTCTGTCGTTTTTCAGGATGTTGATTTCTGCGTTTTTGGTTACTCTACCTACGATGGTGTTCATAATATTTCGATTTAAATGTTAATTGTTTTGATTTCTTTTTGTTTTTCGTTGGGAAATTCCGACTGAATTGATTGGGTATCGAGGACACTCGGCTTTTCTTTGTTTTACTTTTCAAATGTTGAAAAGCATTATGTATCGTTGTTTCTGTTTTATTTTTCCGCTGATGTCAAAGAACGTCTGAAATTGAATTGATTCGTATAACTGAGGTTCCGGCTTTTTCTTTGCCAATGACGATAGGACGGGATCAGGCACACAAAACCCGATTCGTTTCAGCTTAAAATCAAACTGCTGACGGATCGGGCTTGAAATCTTGTTGTTCGTAGAATTCAGGAGTGTCTGGGAAAATTGTCGAAGTGAAGCGGAGAGAATTTTTTTAGAAACCCAAAAAGATTTTTTTGAGTGAATGATGCTGTCCTACATTTGCAACAGTAAAAAGCCTACCTCGGTCAGAGATCAGTTCCGGAACGTTCTTATCAACGAAAATAAAAGAGGTCACAGGAAGGAATGTGATTTTCCGGAATGGCTTTAAATGCTAACGATTGTAAATGAATGCCATCGACTAATCTGTAATGACTGAACCGCCATAGGTCAAATACATTTTCGACAGGTCAAATTTCCAGAACGGTTCGTTGGTATTAACCACCGCAAATTTCCTGTCCTCCATATCAAATTCCCTGACGAAACAACAGAGCATTGCTTTGGGAACCGACAGATAGCCATTTTTTTTCCGATGCCGTAGGATGCATCGTAAGGCATAAGGCTTTCCATCGAAAAAATCGACATATTGGGAGAGGATGTGTTCCCTCAGGAAGACTTTCCGGCCTTCGGTAATCCAGCCGCTTAAGCGCTTAACCCGCCCTTGGTTTGAAATTACAAAGCGGTTTCCGAAGCCGGGTATCGGCTTCCACTCTTCGTTGGGCAGATCTTGTAAAGACAGATTCATACAGGCAGGAGGATTCTTTTGATCCACTACAGGTCTTCCGAGGTTTTTCCATACTGTTTTATTAAAGATCTTACGATTGTTTTTTGACTTGGCAACGATCTCAAAATCTTTTTCGGTAATGGGCTGACTGCTGAGAAACCACCGGTAACCACCGGCTGTCAGAAACACACCGTCTACGGCATCCATTATACTTTCACAGCCAACACCGGCGGCCTTTTCGGCACTGTACATATCTTCAAAATCAGCAATGAATTTGCCATTAATATCATATTGTGAAACGGGTTGGGAATAAATCGCGTTTCGGTTTCTCGCCCTGTTGCTTTGATAGGTTTTAAGACGCCTTTCGCTAGGTGTCGTCTTTTCCAGGTTGGTATAATGCAGATGCATACCGTTATCGTCCTTAAAAGAGATCTTAATATAATGATCGTTGTAATCAAACGCTTCGACAAAATGATAATAAACCAGCCGTGCCATTGATTTGCGGTGTTTTTTGCCGTCAGAAGACAAGGTGCAGTGGAAATGGTAAAAGTCTTTATGAAGATATTGATTAAATTGCTTGATCACAATAAGCTTCATAATCATCTCCGGCTCTTTCTTCCCTTTTGTTTTGCCAGGCAAAAAAGTCCACCGTTCTAAGCTCTTTAATCTTCCAAGGTTTGATATGGCATAATTTGGAAAGCCATCAATGACTTTCCATTCTTCACCAGGTAAATCTGATAAAGAACGGTTGTAGATTACTTCCTTGACATACTGGTCTTCTAATTCGGCAGGCAGCTTCAATGCAATGGTATATCTCTGTGTTTTTGTTAGTAAATAGCTGATATAAAGATAAAAAACATTGAGAAATATCCAATAGATGAACATCTTATAAACAAGAATTCATCGATAAATCAAAAAACGATTATTATGGTTACAGAGAACAATTGGGATAAATCTTTATCTTTCTTTTATTCTTACGGAAAACCGTAATGTAAATTTAAAAATATTGACTAAGGGTCTTTCGTTTTTATAAGCCATTCGTTGAGATCTTTACAATTAGAATAGATTAAAGAACAATCCTCCACATTCTGATATTCATTCCGGATCTTTAAGGTTACGGATTTTCCATTAGCATCATTGTCAAGAAAAAGCAGGATCTTCGGGTATTCTTTTAAGATCTGTTCTGCTTTGAAGAGCATCGCCGTAGAATTTAAAATCAGGCAATCACACGCTGAATTGAATCTATTTTCGAGGTTCCGGAAAGTGAGATAATCAAAAAAACCTTCAAAAACAGCAATTTCGGCGGTTGGCTTAGATCCTGCTCGAACCAAAGTAACATCTTTTGGACCCAGGCATAGTTTCGTGTAGGTATTCCGTACCTCAAAACCTCCGGAATTGTTTTTGAACCCGATTCCAAAATAGTTCCTGCCGCAGAATTCGTAATCAATTTCCTTCAGCAAATGTTTCTGTTCAAGAACTTTCCGGGATTTTAAATACTGAATCAAAGCAGGATGCCTGATTTCTTTGATTTTCAAGATCTTGTAAGAAACCTCTGACTGCTTTTCCACAGGCAATTGTGTAGGATAAACCGAAAAATCAATTGCTGAAAGGTATTTCAATGCTTCCGAAACAGAGCATTTTTTGATTTGCTGTACGATGGAGATCACATCGTAACTTTTTCCCGTTCCAAAATCAAACGCTGTATTTTTGATAAAATCCACGGAAAGACTGGGGATTTTCTCTTCGCGTTCGAGCGCAAAATAAAAAGCGGTCCTTCGGTTTTCCTTGGCAGGAAAAAGTCTGAAAGATTCCAGGACCGACCGGATGCCGACCTTTTGTTTGATGTTTTCGCAATTCATTTTTTTTCTTTTTTAAAGCAAATTTTTATTCACATTTCCCTTTTAATAAAAAAAAGAACTTTTAAATACTTTTAATATACTTTTAGTAAATCTCGCTGGCGCCTTATGGCAGGCATATACAGCCCTTTTTGAGATGAGTGCAATTCCGAATTCCGAATGAGTGCAATTCCGAAATAGAGATGAGTGCAATTCCGAAAAAGAGCCGATTATCGGATGAGTGCAATTCCGAATTCATTATTTCGATTTTCGTCAATATTTGAGACTATCCACAATTTCAGGGAGTTATCCACAATTTTTACGGTTATGCAAACACCCGGATGAGTGCAATTCCGAAATCAACGACAAAAAAGTTGAGATTTTAACAATTCTTTAACTTTTACGAGTGCAATTCCGAAAATCGAATGAGTGCAATTCCGAAATACGGATGAGTGCAATTCCGAAATCATATGATGACAGGATAACCATTGGGTAGTAATTCGCCCATTTTGGTTTCCCGGTACACCAGGATCAGGTATTCCTGAAGTTGATTCAGAAAATCAAGACTGGTATAGTCCGTTGACCTGACTTTTTGAAGCCGGTTATCCCTGATGAATCTTTTGAACGCTTTTTCGATCAGTTCCCGGGTCTGAACAATGTGGATGTACTGATAGGAGAGCTGGGTCATCTGGCGGTCGGTGAGGCGGTACCTGTTTTTAAAATAACGGAGCCTCCTCGTAATCCTCGTATTATTTCCCTTTTGTTGCAATGCTTTATTATGCGGGCGTTCACTTAAAAGGACAGGCTGAATATCAATGGTGTCGCCACGGTAATGGTAGCTGAACGAAAGTGTATTGAACTGGTCCAGGCTTGCTTTGGCCGGTTTAAGAAATTTAAAGCAAAAATCATTCACAGATTTGTAATGAAGCCCGAATTTGCTGTTCAGCGTTTCAAGCTTTAAAGAGGTTCCGGTCTCCGGAAGTTTAGACAGCCAGATCGCAAAAATGATATGCTTATTATTCCGGATGTTATAGACCAGGTTGTACAGCACATAATTGTATTCCGGGATGACCAGTAATTTTTTTAGCCAGTAACTGCTGATAAGAAAACTGGTATAACCACGCTGGTCATAACTTGGCGTAGAGATCAATCCGCCAAAGGTCCTGATTTCTTTCCCTTTGGCATTAACTGACCGGTACCATCCCATTTTGAATTGAGCCAAAAACTCGTAGGCGTCGATGACCTGTTTTGTCGAGCCGCTCGGGGAGATTTTACTGTTTCGGATCTTCATTGCTGCGAAAATATTGTTGTCTGTCTCAAATTCATCATCGAATAATGAAAGCTGCTTGGGACGGTCTTCGGGACGAAACTGTTCATTGCTGAGTTGAGAAATAATGTTAAAAATAACCCGCAGTGCGTTGATCGGAATATCTGCAGCCTGATGGTCATCAAAGATAAAATCATCGACAAACCGGTTGCCTATACGGATTCTGTCCTGCACCTTATCTGTGATGTTTTCAAAGTTTTTGCGTATCAGTCTGACCTCTTTTTCAGGGATTGCCATTGTTCAGTGCTATTTAGAGATGGAATGTATGCCGTATGGTTAATTTTTAAAAATTCGACCGCTTTTTATTTCGGTCTTTTAATCCTGGAGATGGATGTAATGGAAAAGTCCTGGCTGCTTGTATTTTTCATAAAAGGCATCAGGCTTTTGAGCGACGATTTCCAGTCGGTTATAGGGCGTCCGGACACACTTTTCCAGTCATTCTTTTGCCAGGTATTGTATTTTTCTGTGATCTTTTGATCCAATGAAGGCTCATAGCCATCCAGTGTTTGGGCATATTCCAGGAATATATCCAAAGACGGTTGGTCGGTTCCTTTCAGAGCCGGTTCCTGACTGCTATCGCCTGCTCCCAGGTTATCATTGATCTCTTCCTTATTTCCATCAGAAACAAGAGACGTCAGGGAAGTAGAGGAGGAGGCAATGGGTTCTTCGTCCGTAGGAGTAACGACATCTGATAAGAGAAACTCTATTTGATCCGTTTCAGATCCAGGTAGCCCTTCGTGATAGTCCAATACTAAACGGTAGGTTGCAACACCTACGGTGTCTTTGTTGTAATCAACTATTCCCAGGCTTTGCAGTTTCTTTCTTGCGGCCATTATGCTGTTTCTGGACAGACCTAAGGTTCTGCTAAAATTTCGGTCGGAAATGCTGACCGTGTATGAACCGCAATCATTCGCAAGGTTCAACAGGTAAAAATATACTGTAATAACCGTTGTTTCAAGCTTTGCCTTCTGGTTGAAGTTCCAAAACTTCTGTATGAGCTCCAGGTAATACATTGCTATTTGGCTGCAAAAAGCTTCAGTGCTTTTTTCTTGTCAATGATGATAATATTTCCCCTCTGAATAATCGCATCATCCAGTATTCCGGACGACTTTATTTCGGAGGCTTTTGAGATTGAGCATCCAAGAATATTGGCCAATCCTTTGAGCCCAAACGCATAATTATTTTCAGGATAAATGCTTCTCATCAATTCAAGGTATTCCTCGACGGTCAGTTTCCAGAGCGGTGTTTTCGGGTCTATATTTTTCATAAGTAAGCTTTGCATTGTTATTGGTGCGTAAGCACCTGTTTTCGTTGTTTTGAAATCCAGTTCCTTGCCGCAGCCTGCCAGCTCGACATTGGTTTATTACGGTGCACGTTCCAGTTTTGTAATTCATAATAGTTGAAGAACTTTTTTGCTTCGGAAGAAGAAAGATCACGCTCCGTAAAGTATAACTCGACCTCAAAAAAATCGGGAATAACAAACTTTTGCTCGTTTTGAGCTATAGTGTTCGTCTTTCGAAGCGACCGTTCTCTATCTTCAATGATTTCAACAAGGCTTCCTTTGTACGGCTCATAGCTAGGTGCGTAGTCTATTAATCCGGCAGTATCCAATTGCCTGATGCATCGGTGATAGGTAGCCAGTGATCTGATCCTGCTCAGCTTCATCACTTCATCACGATGAATCCTGAAGGACTTCCGGAACTGGTTGGTTGACCACAATTGAAGAAGCGAGACATACATACTGATGTGGGAGGGAAGCATGGTTTCATCCCAGACCACATTTTCAAATAGGCGGATGATATTTTTAGACTGTTTCATACGACTGCTGTTTCGATTAGCTATCATTTTTTAGCGCCGCTAAGAAGTTTCTGAATGTCTTTGTAGCTGTAAAAGAGCGTTCCTCCAACCTTGGTGTAAGACAGCGAGCCGTTGATCCGCAGCGTCTGCAAAGTCCCGGCCGAAATATTCAGTAATTTCCTGACCTCGGAACTTCGAAGCCATTCTTTCTGGGCTGTGTTCTCTTTTTCCAGTAAATGTTTGATCTCTTCCAGCAGTTCATTTTTCAGCTGTTGAAGATCCTCTTTGGTCACAATTGATATTTCCATAGGTTCAATGTTTATCACTTGACAAAATTTGGAAATCGAAATAGAAATCTTTCGGTAGTTTGTCGGTACTACCGAAAGAATCCTTTTTATCCACCGCTATGGAACGGTTTGACATTAAGATGCAATCACAGAATTTGGGATAAAGGGAAAAAGTAGATGTTTTAACCGTCCAATCGTTATTTTGCTGTTGTTAAAGGTCCGATCCGGAAGATTTTGATGTATTAAATATCCAGATCATCGAGAAATTGGCTTAAATTCTTCTGAAGCAGCGATAAAAACTTGGTTTGATCGCTTTTTCGTAAACGTATTTCGCTTAACGTCTTATGGTAATTACCAAGATTAATATTCATTGAGTTTTCTGCCCAGCGGAATACCTCTGCCAGATCAGCCTGGCCGCCATCAAAACACTTAGTCTGATGCAGTGCAAAAAGCAGTTCGATGAGTGCCACTTTTGGAGCGGTCCATTCCAGTTTTGGGGTTTGAGAAATGATATTTCGCACTTCTTCCGGAGTACTTAACTGTTCCGTCAGGTACTGATTGAGATAATCATTGGCAATGATCTGCGCAACAATGTGATCGTGAGATGTTGAAAAAGCCTCGTCGTAACTGTACAGTTCCGGACTGAGCTTGAGCTTAAAATCAAACTTAAAGCGGATAAAATATTTTTTGTCGAGGTATGCGGCCTTCCTGCGGTAATAGCTTATAAATTCCTTATGCTCATTATAAAAATACAGGAGGCTGGTTCTTTCATTTTCGTAATAGGCCCTAAGGGTGGGAGGATCAGCGTGAGGTCTTGCAGATTCTATGGCCAGCACTTTGGAATAGTAAATATAGAGGGCGATAAACTTTGGTTTGGTGTTTTTAAAGAAGAAAATTTCATCACTCCAATCCAGGAAACGGTATTGCCTTAGAAGGTCTTTTAGGCTCCGGATAGCAGCATCGGTCTTCATAAGAATTTCCTCGGATTTAAGGACGATGTCGCTTTCTTTTCGGTTAATCTGGTCAATAGATGTGGTCAGGTTTTTCCACAGCAGGTCCACCTTTTTTCTGAAATGTTGTTGATTCATACGTTGATTTTTATGTAAATTCAACGTAAAAGTCGATTTAATAATAACATTTACGGCTTGCTAAGCTCTTCTTTTCTTCTTCGGATAAACTCTGAAGGCTTCATTCCGGTGATTTCCGTAAAATGAGCGGCAAATATTTTACGGTTTGCCATGCCGCAGGCATCCGCAAGGGTATCGACCGTATAATTCAGGTACCTGTTGTTTTCGATCAGCATGGTCGTGATGTAATTGATCCGTAATCGCTTTAGGTACATCGTAAAATTGGTTTGCAGATGATCATTGAGGACGTACGATAAAAGGTTCCGGTTGGTGCCCAGCATTTTTGCCACGATCGTCAGGGTAAGGTTCTTGTTGAGAAACATTTTCTCCCCTTCAAATTCCTTTAGTTTTTCTTTCACCGTAAGGATCATCTCTGAAGGATAGAGCTTCTTATCCGAAGAAGGGATAGGAGAATGCTCGGGTTTAGGTTCGCCCTGCGGTGGATTTTTATAATTTTTAAGGATCTCGCGGTATTTCAGGTCCAGCTGTTTTGTTTTCTTTCTGGCCCGGATAAGCAGAAAGGATGTTACCACGGTCGTGCTGATAAACAAACAGGTGATTGCCAGTCCCCTGTACTTTTCTCTTTCCAGCCTGTTTTTGTCTTCTACCAATGATTTCCGGTCGTATTCGCTGTGGATCTTTGATGCGAGGAGGACGAAGTCGGCACTAATCACCGAATCGACCTTCAGCAGTTGATCCGTAAAGTACAACTGCTTTTCCCTATCCCTGTTTTTTTTAGCATCATTAATCAAATGTTCGTAGGCCGACCGTATTTCAGGAGTAATAAAGTGATACCTATTTACCATAGAATCTACCTTTGTCAGGTAGACCAGGGCCTGCTCACGGTCGGGTTTCGCTAAGAACAATTTGCCCAAATAAAAATAAACGGTGGTCAAAGAGGCATAATCTTCTTTATCGCTTATAATTTCATCAGCAATCTGAAGATGTTTTAACGATTCATCCAGTCGGTGCTGCCTCAAAAGCTGAACCCCCTTTCCCTTTTGAAAGTAGCCGTATTCTAAGGTAAGCTCTTTGGTGTCGTGAAGCTTGGCAAGGCCAATCTGAATGAGCGAGTCTTCTTTAGAATACAAACGCAGATTTTTATAGCAGGTGCTCAGGCGGTATAAGCTGTTAAAATAACCGAGTTTATTGTTGAGTTTGATATTCGGGTGATTATTTTTCAACATGCTCTTCTCATAGTAGTCGGCTGATTTTTCAAAGTGGAATGCCGCTTCTTTATAATCACCCAAATAACTTTCCACCGTTCCCAAATGGTAGACGATCTTATTTTTCAGGTATTCATCAGTGGACTTTTTAGAATTGTTATATGCTGTCAGGTAAAGATCCAGCGCCGGCTTGTATTGTCGTCTGTTATAGAAATAGATAATTCCTTTTCCCAGATAGGCTCTCGCGATCTGGTCGTGGTCTCTCGATTTTCTCGCAGTATAAATTGCGCTATCCGCATACAACAATTTCGCCGCAATGCGCTTATTGTAGTAGATTGCCTCTTCGTAACCTCTGATTAATTTTTGATAATTCTCCTCTTTTTTTGCCTTATCAATATACATCTGAACAAACACCAGGGCTCTTTCGTCGTTTTCGGAATAGGAGTCGAACAATCCTGCAATTTTTCCGTAAGATTCCCCCTGATGGTTTTTCGGGACATTCTGGCCTTGTGCTAATAATATAAATAAATTGAAAATCATCAAAAATATTTTATTATTTGTATGCATAATTTAAAAATGTACTCAAATTTACCAAAATTTAGCACCTTATTAATAATATTTAACGCATTTGTGAATTATATCTTTTAAAGATTGATTCTCAATGCTGTACTGCCATATTTAGCAGTCATTATCTACCCATTATGACTGATTTCAGTACCGTTTGACCCCACAATATCTTTTCTGAACCTGCATGCAGCGCTAATTTAGACCTCAGAATTCTATTAGTAAACCGGCGCCGGGATGACTTTTTAACCCTTAGACAAAAAATATGAAAAAGTATATCTCAATTTTAGGTTTAGTCACTGCATGGGTATTGCAGTCGTGTGAAAGAAACGGTACAGATTTCACCGAATCTGAAGACCATAGTCCAACCGCACTCATTCAGGCGAAAGCAGCAGGGAATGAGGTTAATGGCGTTCCCGATGTCCCTGATGTCAGCGGCTTCAAGGATACAGGGGACGATGATCCGCCAAAGGATAAGCAGCATTGGAAAGTTGTTAATGATACCCTTCGTTAAATTTTGATAGCAGCTTCCAATGAAATCGGAGCAGAACAAGCCTGCCATTATGACCGGCAGGAAATGTACGGTAAGCGGAGAGTGGGAAGTGGAAGGCAAAATAAGCACCACCATTTATGTATCAAAAGGTGAATTGATGCCGTCATACTGTGGCATTAATGTAAAATGGATTTTAGTAACAAAAGGATAATACGGAAGCCATGAAAACCAGCCAAGGAAAATTTGCAGCATACATCAGTTATTTTTTTATTCTATTGTTCTGTTATGCGGGCTACAGTAAACGTCTCGACTTTGAAAATTTCCAGGTTCAGATCGCGCAATCACCGTTACTGAGTGCATATGCCGGATTTGTTTCATATGCGGTGATCGTTGCCGAACTGCTGATCATTGTTTTGTTATTGATACCCAGAAGCAGAATCGCCGGCTTGTATGCTTCACTGGCAATCATGACGGCTTTTACGATTTATATTTACCTGATTCTCAACTATAGCGATTTTGTTCCCTGCTCCTGCGGCGGCATTCTCGAAAAGATGGGCTGGACAGAGCATCTTGTTTTTAACCTGGCTTGTGTCGTCATTGCAGGGGCAGGCATTCTCTTACTCCAGGGTACCGTAAGTCTACGGCGCCGACTGGCGATGATCCTGCTCAGTGTGATGATAAGTTCAGGCATCGTCACTTTACTGTTTTTACGGTCAGAATATATTATTAAGCGGCAGAATAATTTTACAAGAAGATTTCTTCTTCATCCCGTAATGGAAGATCGATCGGTACCATTGGATCATGAGCAGTATTATTTTGCAGGCAGTGACCAGTCACACATTTACCTTGGAAACAAGCATTATCCCCAAACCCTGGTTACCCTGGATTATAATCTCGCAGGAATCAAAAAATTAAAAATGGCGCCATCCGATTTTAAGTACACGTTCCGTAATCTTCAGGTTCAGGTTAAAGGACCTTACTACTACCTCTATGACGGGACAGTTCCTGTTATTTACCGGGGAAAACTAGGAGATGCTGTACCCAGAACCATCAGTTACAGAGATGCCTACTTTACCCAATTGGTGGTTATGGATTCAGTTCATTTTGCCTTACGCACCCAAAGCAAAGCAGATAAAATGTTTACAATCGCCAGCTTAGATCTGACCAAGCCGCCAAAGGTAAAATTATATCCGGGAATCCTTGAAAAACAGGTCGACGGAGTTTTCGATTCAGATGGGAAACTTACCTCCGGTGGCCAATCAGATACACTTGTTTATGCCTATACGTACCGGAATACGTTTTTGATCATGAATAATCAGTTTGAACTGAAGAGAAAGCTGCACACGATTGATACGACCACAGTAGCCAAAATACGGACGGGGAGTCAGTCTAATGGCACTCATAAATTGATAGCCCCACCGCTGAAGGTCAATCAGAATATCTCTGCCAACCGCAACCTCGCCTTTATTCAATCAGACCTCATGGGAAAGCACGAATCAGTCAAGTCCTGGAAGAACGCGAAGGTAATCGATATTTACCGGACGGATAAACAGGAATACATCGGAAGTTTTTACATCTATAATCAGGGTAAAAGCAAGCTGACTGATTTTATCGTAACGGATCAATACCTGTTTGCCATAGTCGGGGACCAGCTGGTAAGGTACACTTACCGGAAACCCATTACAGAATATTTTAAACCAGGGGAAGCCGAAAACCTGTCCACAGAGTAGGCACACATTACAAATACTTTTATTATGAAAAATTTCATGTTTTCTGCTTTAGTGGTACTTTTAGGTACCGGAGCAGCGTTTGCTACCAAAAAGGCAAACAACATTAAAAGTGCTATCGTTTCCGGATATCACTTCGATGCAGCGCAGGGTCTGTGTATCGATGCGCAGCAGGATTGCAGCAATGTCTTCAGCAACGAGGCCTGTACCTGGTCTGAAGACGGTTCAACGCTTAGAGAAATTGATTCTCCGACCATGTGCGGAAATCCGTTGTACAAAGTTCCACAACAATAACCAAAAAGAGGGCTGTCTCTACCGAGACAGCCTTTTTTTCAACTGTTTGTTGATCCATTCAACATCCTTTTTATCTTTCAGGAAATAATCCCACCATTCCAGCGTCCTTTGATTAAGATCTTTAATTGCTCTGCTGCCTTTTTCCAGAATATGCTCCTGAGTAGGGTAGAAAAGCGCGATAACCTCTTTATTGCTTCTTTTAAGACCGAGATAAAGCTCCATCGTATGATCCCAACGGACATTTTCATCTTTCATACCGGTCCATAGCAATATTGGCGCATTCACACGGTCCACAAAATGAATGGGATTGTTGTCAAAATAAAGCGCTTTATTTTCGGAAAACGACTGATTCATTTTATACTGCCCGTTTTCAAACTGCCAGAGCAGCGGCATATACGAATCATAGCTGTATGAAAAATAAGCCCTCACAATATCACTGTGCCCCGAACTTGAGATATAGGTGGCAAACCGGTCGGAATGTGTTGCGATGAAATTGGTCTCATAGCCGCCCATTGAATGTCCGGTCAGACCGATCCGTTTCCGGTCAATAGCCTCAAAACTATTCAAACCATCCAATGCGCTGTTCACACAATCGAGCGCGGACAATCCCGTCCCTCGGGCATCAAAAACAATATCCGGAAGAAAAACAAAATATTCCTGCTCGATCAGTTTACGCCAGTTAAAGCCTGCGCCGTCATCTTTAGGATAATTATAAACATTGGCATCCTTGCTTTGAATCTGGTAGATATGAACAACCATCGGGTACTTTCGGGCAGGATCAAAACCGATAGGATAATATAAGATTCCCTTTAGCGGTGTTCCTCGGGAATTCTGATAAGCAATAATGTCCTGTTTGATGTCGAAAGCCTGACGGTCTCTGCTGTTTCCACTGTAAAGAACCTGCTTTTGAGGCACTTTAGCATCTTTAACTAAAATCCTCGGTGGTAAATTATAGTTTTCTTCAATCGTATAAGCTATAGTCAGATCATTGCTGAACCGGACTTCCCGGATATGATGTTCCGTAGGGCTTACCAGTTCCCGCAATTTCTTTCCGTCATACTTCTGGTATGAAGTCCTGTTATGCAGATCTGTTGCTTTAACAATAAATCGCTTGGATGAATTGATGCTGCTGACTTTGATATTAAACAGGTCATTCACTTTATAGCTGTCACCTGACACAATCGATACTTCCTTACCACGGGTACTAATAAAAGAATCAAGCTTTTGCTTTTGGATATCATAGCGGAATAATCCGTCCCTGCTTTCAAAATAGATGAAAGGGCCTTTGTCATCAAACACCGGCTTTTCCAGGCCGGACTTGTTAGTTATGGTTTTATTTCCGGACTTAAAATCAAACAATATCCATTGGCTGCTGCGGTCATCCAATCCCAGGAGAAAAGCTCCGTCCGGCGATAGAACAATATCTGCGGCCTTGTCAAAGATCTCAAAGTATGAATGTTCAGAAAAGTTATAAGCATAGATATCCAACAGGGGAAAACGGGTACTGTAGTTATAATCTTTCTGCGGGTCAAAAGCCAGCAGGTAGTCCGTGTTATTCGCTGAAGCAAAAACAGGAAAGCAGTCTGTGTCGATAGCTCTTACGGCTTGATTTCCGACATCCAGAAAGAAGTACTCGTGCGAGTCTTCCGTTCCGTATTTCTTGGCTTTTAAGTTGTTGTCATTGCCATACCATATATCCACCACCGGATCCTTATCAGCTTGGGTTCGGCTTTGAAAATCCATCAGGTAGGCTTTGCCGTTCCGGATTTCAGTCACCTTCACATAGTCAAAGTCTTTGTTAGCTTCCGGCCGATGGCGGATCACCTGTCCTGACTGGGTATTGACAAAGGTGATATAGGCAGCGGGGTTTCCCTGTCCGGTTTCGGTCAGAACGATCTGGTTTCCCGACGGCATCATTTCCATTCTGGTGATTTCAGAATCGGTGGCGTATAGCGGCACCGTTTTATCAGCAGTGATACGAACCACTTCTGATTGGTTATTCAATTGACGAACCGCATACAGGCGTTTATCCTTGTCAGTAATCAGTTTTTGCACATCCTTTATCTTCCGGTGAACCTTTCCCTGATTATCACAAACCGCCAATTCCCCATTTTTAGACCACAGATAGAAATACTTCCGATCCGAAAGCGCATCTGCCTGCCGGATGTTGTTATATTCTTTTCGCCTTAAGTCGGAAAGGTCCATCCATAGCGCTTTCCCATTGCCGGAAGCAATTAAGGTATTGCTGCTTAAAAAAGACAACTGCTGGTTCAGCTTAACCAGTGTTGCGACCACCTGGCCGGGTTTGAGGCGGTCAAAGAGTAATAGGGTATCGCTTTGATGTTCATAGCGTTTCCTTACCGCCGACCATCTGCCGTCCCCGGAGACTTCGAGGTTACTAAGTGTAAAGAATGGGAGTTCGCCCACCTTTACGGTATCCTGGTCTTTTTGTACCTGACCGTTAGTCCTTAACAGCAACAGGAACAGGATGAACATTAGAAATTTTTTCCGCATCAGTATCCGGTGTTTTGGGGATTGAGGTTGGGGTTAAGCAATAATTCCTTCTGTGGAACCGGCCATAGCTGATGAAATGATTTCCAGTTGGGCTTTACAAGAGAAAGATTCTGCAGCTGGTTTTCCCTTTTCAGGTCAAAAAACCGGTGTCCCATCTCCGTAAAGAACTCTTTGCGGTTTTCTGAAAGAATCTCATTAATCAGGGCTTCCCTTGATACAGGCTGCTGGATCACCTGGACATTGGCCCGCTGTTTAATGGCGTTAACGAGCGGAATAGCCTCGGTGAGTTTATCCTGTCTTGCTAAACATTCCGCCAGCATCAGGTAGACCTCTTCAAGACGGTACACGATCGAATACTCTGTGGTGTTATTGCTGAGATTCTTGTATTTGTTTGCCCTATAAAAGGTGTTGTTGTTGAAGGTTACCGCAGTCGTCCATAGCTGCTTCCTGCGGTCGGTCGAAGCGAAGCTTTGCATCAGGCTTTGTGATAAGGCGACGCTGGTTGGCGCCGAATTGGAAAAATAGTAGGCGGTGACCTCTTTGGTGGCATCCCCCGGATTTTTAGGCTTCAGCTGCCATAGGATATGTGTTCCCGACTTTTCAAATACTTTGGAAGGATCATTCTGGAACTGGTAAAGCGGATTTTGAAGGATTTCTTTCAGCAGGATTTCCGCCTCACTCCATTTGCCCTGCAACAGATAGACCTCCGCCAGAACCAGCCTGCTGACACTTCTGTTGGGAAAGATCCGCTCGGTATTGCGGTACGGTTCCGCTAATAATGACAGCGATTCGTTAAGATCATCAGCAAGCGTGGCCAGCACCTGCGGTGCTGAAGTTTTTGACAGCGACTGGTTAAGGGTATAGTCGGTACTTGTTACATAAGGAATATCCCCGAACATCCGCTGCAGATAAAAATAGAGGACCGACCTTAACAATAACGCTTCCCCTTTTATCCTGGCCTTGTCCGCTGAAGACAAGCCCGAAGATGCGGTTAACCCCTCGATAATGGCATTGGCCAAATAGATCTTCTGGTAAGCATTCGCCCAGTAGCTGTACACCGCAGGATTAGAATCCACCAGCGTATTTTGGTAAAGCTCCAACGTTCCGTTATTGGAAGTCGTTCCGTAAAAGTCCAGGTCATCGGTATAGACGCCCAAGAGCCGTCCCGTCTGATCTCCCGCCAGCGGCGAGTTGTCCCACAATCCCGCATAGAGTCCGGATAAAGCAGCATTAGCGGTCTGAACGTTTTCAAAGACCTGGCCTGAGGTAATCTGGTTGGCAGGCGTATCTACCTCAAGAAGCTTTTCACAACTTACCGTTGATAATGTAAAAATCATGAATATATAAAGTTTGTATCGTTTCATAATGATAAATTCTAGAGGTTAAACTGCACACCGAAGGCGTAGGTTTTAAGAGGAGGGAGGAAGCTGCTGCTTCCCGTTTCAGGATCTACTCCGAAATAATTGGTGATGGTCAACAGGTTTTGTCCCTGGATATAAAGCCTGACCTCACGGAAGACAGTTGACGATCCTAATGGAATCCTGTAGGAAAGCTGAACGTTCTTCAGGCGTATAAAAGAAGCATCTGACACCGAGGCATCACTGCTTTGCAGAAGCGTGTGGGATGCATTGGCAGTAGACTGGTAAGGCATATAAAAACCGTCCGGACTATCAGGAGACCAGACATTCAGCGCTTCCACCGGAAGATTATTCATCAATCCCGGCGAGGTCATCACACTGTTGTAGTTTCTTGCTTTTTGCTTCACGAACTGGAACAGGAATGAAAGGCTCAGGTTTTTGTACTGCAGCTGGTTGGTCCAGCCGCCAAAGTACCGCACCCCGATATTTTCGATCACCTGCCGGTCATCCTGCGAGGTGATCTTACCATCCCCGTTGAAGTCCGTAAAGCGGTATTGTCCGTTCTGTGGATTAATGCCTTCAAGATGGTAGAGCTTCACGATGCTTATCGGTTGCCCGATGACATACATATTTGCATAGGTTGAACCCGCTAACCCCGGAAAATCGATCAGCTTATTCTTTGGAAAGCTGATATTGAACCCGGTTTCCCATTTAAAGATGCCTTTGGTAAAAGGACGGGCATTCAGCTCCAGTTCCAGTCCTGTATTCTGAACTGTCGCATCCAGGTTGGCGTTCACCGATGTGAATCCGGTCAGGGCCGGTAATTGGTAGCCCACCAGCTGGTTGGTAGAGCGGTTCCTGTACCAGGCCGCCGTCAGATTAATACGGTTCTTAAAAAATCCCAGTTCCAGGGCGGCTTCCAGCTTTGTCGTTTTTTCCCAGCTGAAATCGGGATTAAAGAGGCGGGACGGAATAATTCCTGTAACGCCATTGTAGATGGAAGTAGAAGAAACCGCAAAGGTATCCAGGTACTGGTAATCACCGATATTGTCACTTCCGGAAGTGCCAAGACTTCCACGCAGCTTTCCAAAACTCAGCCACTCGGAGTCTTTCAGCCACTTTTCATTTGAGAAAATCCAGGCTGCACCCACAGCCCCAAAATTGGCAAACTTGTTATTGGGTCCGAAGCGGCTGCTGCCATCTCTTCTTCCCGTAATATTCAGAATATATTTCTTATCCCATTGGTAATTGACCCGCCCGAAAACCGCAGCATACCGGTACTCGGCAGTGACCTGGTCATTGATGACTTTTGTTTGTGCTGCCGCAATATTCTGGATAAAGATGTTGCTTTCAAAACCTGTCCCTCTCATCGATCCCTGCTTGGTGATATCATCCTGATAGGTCATACCGGCAAGAACATCGACACGGTGGCGGCCTTTCTCGAAAAACCAGTTCGCCTGCGGTTCAAGAATATAGGAAAACCGTTGCTGGTTATATTTGTAGGCCTGCGAGTAAGCGCTGGACTGTCCTGTTACAAAGGCAGGATTATAGATGGTGTTAGGACGTAATGACCATTCCTCAAAGGTCTGGTAATTGATGCCGGCATTTAATTTGACCTTAAGGTTTTTAACAACCTCATAGTCCACACTCATATTATTCAGGTACTGGATGTTTTCGTTCGAGTAGGTGGCATTATAGGCAGCTACCGGATTGGTAAAGCTGTTGTTCGCCCAGTTCAGGCTTCCGTCTTCGTTATAGAGCGCCGGGGCATTCGGAGCCAGCAGGTAAGACTGCCTGGTCACATCTTCGTTGATCACATTATTCTTCTGAATGGTAAAAAGATTGGAGACGTTCAGCGAAAACCGCCTGTCTTTAGAACGGTGGGCGAGATTGCTTGAAATATTGTCCGTGCTGTATTTGAAATCTTTTGAATAAACGGTCGTCTGCTCATTATGGCCGTAGCTGATAAGGAATGTGGTATCTTCATTACCGCCGTTCAGGGAAAGCTGTGTGTTGGATGCGGTCGCCATATTGCCAATAAGCGTTTTATTCCAGTTGGTGTATCGCTGCGGATCCCAGGTTCCGTTCACGTCGTATGCCGTAGCAGGGTAGGTGGTAACTCCGCTTTTGGCATAAGCCTGCCTGCGCATATTCAGGTATTGCTCCGTGTTCATCATTTCAAGATTGGAGATAATTCGGCTCATTGAATAAGAGCTGTTGAAAGACAAGCCCAGTTTCCCGGATCGCCCTTTTTTGGTGGTGATCAGTACCACGCCGTTAGCACCGCGTGATCCGTAGATGGCTGTAGCATCTGCATCTTTTAAGATCTCCAGGCTTTCGATGTCATTGGGTGCAATGCTGTTCAGGGGATTCATACTGCCGCCGGCAATGGCTGAACCGGAATATTGCGAAGCTACTTCGCCTCCGATAGGAACACCGTCCACAACATATAATGGCTGGTTGCCATCCACGCCGCTGGTTGCCATTGTTCGTAGTGAATTTCTGCCCCTGATCTCTATCTGGTAGCCGCCGCCGGCAACCCCGCTGTTCTGGGTGATATTGACTCCGGATAACCTTCCCTGGGCTGCGGACAGGACATTGGTGACCGGCTGGTTTGCAATATCTTTTGCTGAAACCTTCGCAATGCTTCCCGTGCTTTCTTTCTCCCGAACCTTATAATATCCGGCATTGAGTACCACTTCTTCGATCTGCCGTTCCCGTCTGTCCATTGCCACGCTGATCGAAGTGAGATTTCCGATATTGATTTTCTGTTCCGGATAGTCCGGATGTTTAAAAATTAATATTGGATTCTGTCCGGAAACCTGAATCTGGTATTTTCCGGAAGCATTGGTCATCGTGACCGCATCAGCACCCTCCTGGAATACCGAGACACTGCTGAGTGGCTGTCCGTTTTGCGTGACCGTTCCTGAAATGGTCCTCATTTGTCCTATGGCCATTCCCGAGACGAACAGGCTGCTGAAAGCCATCCATTGGAGATGGCCCAGCCTGCAAAAGTTTTTTTTCATACCTTTGAATAGGGTTTAATTTGTTAAACTTTGCTCTTTCCAGCGCTGCGTCAACTTTGCGGAAAGGGCTTTTTTATTGGTCGATTAATTTTTTTTCTCTTTTCTTGTTTTATATTTTTTTAGGCTGTTATTTATTTTTTTCTCTTTCCTGTATTAAATAAGCCGCATCAAGTATCTTCACAAGATGAATATAGACCGCTACCATCTCGCCACCATCAGAATAGGAATTGGTATTCATTGATAAGCTAACTATCACCGCAAGATAATACTCGAAGTCTTTGACAGCGTACTCTGCGAAAGCACGATGGAATACTAAAACTGGATTTAGATATTCCTCATTCGACAATGAACCTTGCTCCAATAAATAATGCTTCCCGGGATGTTTTGCAATTCTCCATTTGTTTTCCTTCACTGATATTGTATAACAGGCACGCACCAAAGAGCGTAAGGCCTGATGAAAACTGAGGACTACAGAAGAATCTTCCTGGATCACCGTGTTATTTTTCCCGGCACAGATTATGATGTTGCTGAGCATTTCTTTAGCGGAAACCAAATCGTTGTGCTGGAAAAAGGATTCAATCATCCTTAAGCAAGAGGGCTTTCTGGTGACAGACCACAATTTCACAATAGAATTTATTCTTCTCCTCTTCAATAGTTGTTTCTATGATTTGTTTTCAAAGATCGCATAGCAGGAAGTGTTGCTTGTGCATAGATCTTCCTGCCTATACTGATCAAAATTTAATATGAATGAAAAAAATGTCTCGTGTAAGCCCTAAAGCCGCAATGGGCAGTCCCATTGTGTAATGTCTTTTATATTTTGTGGTAAATTCCTTTCGGGATGAAAATAATTTTGGAATATTAAAAGAAAGCGAGTATTTTTAAGGTGTGAGTTTAAAGCATAGTCGGGCTTTCCTTTTACTATTAAAGGAATTTCGGATAAGCTTGTTAATACATTCGATTAACAGTTGCTGCAGTTTGTTGTTGAAACCGCAGGTACGGGTTGTACTTTCTATATTATGCTTGCGGACTATTCCGGTGGGCAGATAAGAAGAATGGTTGAAAATGTCGTCCTCATAATATATAGTTTTACTGGTATGGAACGAGTCTATGAAGAAAAGGGTGGAGCCTATCTTCAACTTTTATCGTGGTACGGCTAAGAACCTGTGACGAAGTTTCCGATAGGGTGTCCACCCCCATAAAATGCAAAGGTACAAAATATGAGGTTGCGACAACCCTACTGGTCTTGCGTCATCTAAAATTAGCCGTTTTCGATAACAAGACTCATGTTAATATTGGTCGCTTATACTTTATGTATGTTGTATGACAAATGTATAAATTATAAATGATATATGCAAATAATAATTAATTAAGTGTAAAATTACATATAAATTGGATAAATATAACAAAAAAGCAAGATTGGTTTCCCCCGAATATCGCGAAAAGATTGGCAAAAAGCTAAAACAGAATAGAATTGAATTAGATCTCTCTATTAACGATATTGCTTTCATGACAGATATGAGAGATAATACTGTAATTAGTATTGAGAAGGGTATTACTACAAATATTGATTATTATGTAGAATATGCTAAGGCTGTTCAGTATCCTTTAGAAACATTAAATGATTTTAAGATTAAAATGGTACCTCTCAAAACTCTACCTGACGACAGGAAGGCAAAAGCAAATCTAACGGGCAAAATTCGAAAGTGGATTGTTCAATCTAGTTTTCTTGAAACGGGCAAAACTGTATCAGAAATTAAAGCAGAGTTGGTTAAGTTAAAGCTAATTGAAGGCACAAAAGTATCATCTACTGAAATTGCTGGAGTAATGCGAAACTTTGTCGTTGATGATACCATAAGAGTAGAAAGAAAGGTAGGAAGGAAGAATATTTATATCAAATAGAGAATCTTTTAATTTTTATATGATAATTATTAATGAATGATAGAAGCAATAAAGATGTATACATAAGACGAAATATTTGAACATCTGCAAACTTTGGATGATGAATGTTTTGATGCAAGAAATCGTACTGTATTTGTCCACCATTCAACAGCTATAAATTGCTAAAAATTATGAGAATTTACTAAATTCTAGAATATTTACCGCTGGGCTAACTATATTGTAAAAATGATAATTCATTCTTCATTCTATTTGCTTATTTCCTTGTAATATCGAGCAGAACATTGATTAAGAACCTCATTGGTTTCCCTTAAATCTTTAGATAAAAGTAAGACCCAAATCAAAAGTCCAACTATAAGAGTTGTAGAAATGACGCAATATATTTTTAACTTTTTCATAACGTATTTTTGTAAATATATAGAAAATTATCAACTTGTATTATTTGAAAGATTCAAAAAAAGAATCTTTCAAAATTTATAGTATCAAAAGCTGTTCATTATATTCGGTTTTTATGTTCATTTTATGCAAATACCCATGGATAGTACTACCTAAAAGCAGGACAAAACACTCAATTAGTCAGACTTCTGTTTTTGAAAGACTTACATTTAAATTGTAACTTTACAAGTTTAGGTTAGCATTAGCAACTCTTTGGAGTTCTCCTAATTTGCAGTGAATTAGTGAGAGAAGATAAATAAAATGATCAAAATCTTTATTTCTATCTTTGCATCGAATCTCATATAAAGTGAGTTTTCATGGTTATTAGTTTTTAGTCCCCGGAAAACCTGGGGACTTTTTTTTGGTGTAACTCACAGCAAACGAATATTGCGTATTCATCTTCCAATTCTGCTTATTCTGCAATTCTCATTACACAAGCAACTTTAATCAATCCTCTAAAGTTTACTTCGTTTCTGTAAAGTACTTAATCTTTAAAAGAACTTCTTAGAACTACATTAAAATATGGGGTTTTTACGGATTGTGGCGACTTACAAATTTCTTTAGGTTAGCGCTTTCATTAAAAATATAAAAAATATGGGGTTTGAGTATTTATTGTTTATGATAATTAAGTACTGTATTTATAATTAATTGTTAATGAATTACTTAAAATTAATCCAAATAAATCAAATTAATACGACAGTTTTTGTCGTATTGACATAATAGCTTTGGCGAACAAAACAAATGTAAAATTAATAATCGTATAAAAAAATGAACATGAGAAAAAAAGTATTTTCGCTATTTTCTTTAGCAATTGCCTCTTTTGGATTCTCCCAAACCACCGTCTACTTTAAGTATGACGAAGCAGGAAACCAACGATATCGTGGTCCTGATATTAATGGTAAACAAGCATCTAAAACAGTTACAAAGACTGAACCGAAGAGTGCCACTCTAGATCAACCGACAACAATCGATGAAAAAACATTTTGGAAAAATGTTCGATTGTATCCGGTGCCGGTCAATGACATGCTGACCATCGATTGGACTGATGAGTTAGACCAGCTGATCGAATCAGTTTCGCTTTATCAGCACAGTACGGTGCACTGGAAATTTCAGCAGCAAAATTTACCGAGTTTAAATAAACAGCTTAAAATTAGTATGACCGGCTATGACTGGGGAGTGTATGTACTGCGCTTCACCTTAAAGGACGGAAGAATTTTCAGCAAAAACATCACCAAAAGATAACACAAGATGAAATTATATATTAATAAAAAGAGCATCGTCTCAACTATGATGCTTTTGATTATTTCTTTGCTGGGTTTTGCGCAGACAACACCTCCACCAAAGTTTCACGATACTAAAGGAAAAATCGAAGTAACAAAATCGGGACAACTTCAATATACTCTAGATATTGATTTGCCACCAGGTGTAAAAAATATATCTCCAAATATCAGTCTTACCTATACAAGTGGTGGACAAAACGGGATTGCTGGTTACAATTGGAATATAGCAGGGTTGACTTCAATTTCCAGAGTGGGCAAGAATCTTGAAACAGATAGAATAAATAAAGGAGTTCAGTTAGATTATTCGGATTACTACAGCTTTAATGGGCAGAGACTTATATTGAAGTCAGGTGAATACGGAAAAGATGGTGCCGAGTATGTGACTGAAAAGTATTCTCACATTAAGATAAAGTCCATTGGGTCTATTACCGGACAGGTATGGAAAGGACCAGAGTATTGGGAAGTCACTTTTGAAGATGGTTCCCAAGCTTGGTACGGCGCGTTGGGTCAGGGTGCGAGCACTATTATAGATTACAATATTAAGAAGCTGAGGGATGTAAACGGTAATTATATCACGTACACTTATGCTGTCGATAACAATGTTACAACAATATCTAAAATTGAATGGGGTGGAAACGAAACTATCGGCACTTCCCACTTCAATAAAATTGAATTTAACTATGATGCAAGACCGAAACCGGAGACAGCATACATTAAAGGCATATTGTTCTCTCAATCGAAAATGCTTCAGTCTATTTTGGTATCCAGCAATAATGCCCAATATAGGAAGTATAATTTAAACTATAAGAAGGATTTACAGGAGACTGCATACAGATATCTAGATAAGATAACTGTTTTAAACAGTAATAACGAAGAGGCAAATCCTGTGACATTCACTTATGAGAAGTCAATGAATATTCCTAACCCAAATATTCAAAGTTGGGGATTTCCAAGTGTTGTTAACCATAACTACTCAACAGATTTATTTGGTGACTTTGATGGCGATGGCAGACTTGATTTAATTAAATATCATTCCTCAACTTCATCAACAATACCACAGGTAGGAATTTATCTTTACCGTAATTTTTATCATGACCCAGGTGAAAGTTATCCACTTGTCTATCTTGGAAATACCATCAATGAAACGGAGCTTAAAAACTGCATTGCCGTAAATTTAAAGAAGAATAACCGTATCGATAATCGACAAGGCTTTGTAAGCTGGACATATGCAAACCCTTCGAGTACGACATCTGATATTAAGCTGACATTTTATGGCATTACAGATAATAATGAGATTGTACAATATTACACAAAAACAATAGCTAACGCGGACTTTGATAATTCTACGGGAAGTACGCAGGATGGAATAAGGACAACCGTCAGCAGACTTCATAATGTAGATTTGAATGGAGATGGTCTTAGTGAATTAGTATTAAAGCTTAATGATAAGGTTTGCTGGATGATTGATGTAAATCCTGCAAAACTCCCCCATCAATGCGAAAATCAAAAGAGATACATACTGATTGATCCTGATGAATCCATACAGAATAACAATTGGTTTTATGAATTGCCACTTTACACTAACGCAGAAGAGGACGCATTTAGTAATTACAAAGCAGGAGATTTTAATGGTGATGGGGCATTTGATTTCATAAAGATTGATCAAAACAAAAAGCCTTATATCATTACGTTCGATAAAGATAGCCAAGGGAAATATATAGCATATATTGCATCATTCAATCAAACTTTCAATACATCATTAAATGGAATGTGGGCGGATGGTTTGAGTGGTGATTTCAATGGTGATGGAGTGACCGATTTGATGTTACCAAAATCTAACGATACTGACCTTTGGTATCTCTATACTTCGACCGGACTCGAATTTAAAGAAGAAACCCGGAATTTTTTAAGTCAACATAAAAATAGGACGATTACTGGTGGTGCTAACGATAATATTTATGTTAACAATCCTCGGACTTTTGTTGCATTTGATATTAACAATGATGGAAAAACCGAACTTATTTCACTACAGTCCGGCCGATTTTATGAGAAGGAATATTATCAGGATAATCCGAGCCAAGGAACAAAATACCGAGTGAATATTGGAAGTAGTGTTCAAGTTTTGGCAACTTTTGGAGGTGGAAATGACCCTCTTGGCAGTGACAACAGTTGGGGACAAATTGTTTATCTAAATCAAAGTAATCTTAACTCTGCATTGGCCGTATGGACAGGAGATAAAGTAGGACTTCCAGTGGACCATTTGGCAGGAGCCATGTTGAAAAGGTTTGCACTAATCTCCATGGTCCCAAGTGCCGAAGGCTCTTATTATTTGGCTACCCATAAGTACTATGATATTTCTATGGAAGGACGTATAAAAAGTATTTTACAGGGTGGCATCACAACAAATATTTCTTATAAGCAATTAGACAAAAGCCAAAATCCAGGGTTGTACAACAATGTGGAAACGCCTAATTATCCCTATGTTGAAATTAATCAATCAAGTGGTATGTTTGTGGTCTCACAGCTAACCCAAAGTACTACATCAAGCACTCTATTAAAACAGGACTTTAGGTATAGAGGTCTTACTTCCAACATTCTCGGGAGAGGTATGATTGCTTTCAGAAAAATGGCTCGTTCATCCTGGTATTCGGATGGTCTGGAAAACACCAAGATTTGGTCGGGTGTAGAAACAGATCCTTTAAATGACGGAGTTCCGGTTAAGGAGTGGTCGATCAGAACCAATGACGAATCTAAAATTTTCCCTACAGATGTTTCAGTAAATAACACTCAGTTACTTAGCTTTAAATCGACTGTTTACCAGATTGATAAGCTTATCAATAATCAGGTAGTTACAACTATTCCTAACACTGATATGCATAAAGTTGTTACAGCCATTGTCCCTAAAACAACCATTAGTAAAGACTTTATTAGTAACACCATTTCAGAAAATACAGTTACTTATGGGCAGTACTATCTGCCATCACAAAGCGTCTCGAAAGTTAATAACAATTTTGCATTGATAAACTCTGTATATCAGTACTTTAACAATGCCTCCGGAAATGGTGCAAACTATTATATAGGACGGCTTCAATCAAAAACAGACATTATTCAAGCGTACAGTGATACACATTCAAACAAAATAGAATATACTTATGAGAATAATCTTCTTAAGACAACTAAAAAGTGGAACAGAGATAATACAGAATTCGTGTTGGAAACGTACAGTTATAACCCTTTTGGGAATATAGTACAAAGGATCATCAACAATAGTATTGATTCCAATAGCGAAATTAGCGAAACTCACTATGATCCTACGGGCAGATTCATTATTAAGAAAATAGATAATCTAGGTCTTGAGACGAATATTGATTACAATAATTGGGGACAAATATTAACGCAGGCTGATCCTCTTGGTATCACTGTTCAAAACAACTATGATAACTGGGGTAAATTATTAAGCACTGAATCTAATACTAGTGGAATAACTACTTATAGTTATACAAAAGATAGCGATTTTAATGTAACTGTAACAAAATCTGAGCCTGACGGTAACGTATCAATTAGTTACACTAACAAACTCGGGCAGGTGTATAAGGTCTCTACAAAGGCATTTGCGCAAGGCAAATTCGTGTCTCAGGATACGCAATACGATGTTTTGGGAAGAAAGATCAAAGAATCGGAGGCTTATTTTGAAGGACAGAGTGCAAGCCAATGGAATACCATTGTTTATGATGATTCCATTTACCCTGCAAAAGTAACTGCTACTTCATTTAGTGGCAAGAAATCCGCGACTACTGTTTCTGGTTTAACGACAACCGTTCAGGAGCTTAACGGCTATGGAAGAACTACTTCCAAAACGACAGATGCATTGGGTAATGTAATCTCCACAACAGACAAGGGTGGCACGGTACAATTCTTATATAATGCTGCGGGAAAACAGATTCAGGCAAAATATGCCGACAATATTGTGACGACAAAGTATGATTCCTGGGGAAGAAAATCAGAATTTAATGACCCCTCAAATGGAGCATATACTTATGAATATGACGGTTTTGGAAGAACAGTGGTAGTACATAGTCCAAAAGGTAAAAAAGAGTTTTCCTACAATAGTGTTGGTCAGCTGGTTTCTCAATATGAATATTCTGAAGTAGATGCTGGTCAAACAACTGATAAGACGATTTCATTTACCTATGATAATAAAGGATTGCTTCTAGGGAAATCGGGAACAGTAATGGGACATATGTTCAGCTTTACTTACACATACGATGATAGAGGGCGACTTATATCCTCCGTAGAAAATAGTAATGAAAGAACATTTAGCCAGAAGGATTTAATATATAATGGAACCGGTAGGCTTGTTTCGTACACAAAGAAATTGCAATCTGCAGGAGCGATCACTCAAGTTACAGTTGAGAATGTTTACAGCGATTGGAATGGAGAACTGTATCAAATCAAAGACAAAGAGGGAAAAATACTATGGCAATTGAAAGAGGCTAACGTCAGAGGTCAGGCCTTGAAAGCAAATTTAGGTGCTGCAGAAATTACCAATACCTATGATACGAATGGTTTCTTAACCAATATGAATCATTCATCCGCTGTTAAACCTGTCATTTTGCAGGTTTCCTATTCATTCGATGCCGTTAAAAATGAATTAATGACCAGAACAACTGGTGGTGACTTCAATATTGTAGAAGCTTTTGACTATGATGATAATAACAGGCTTATTAATTGGACAGATCCTGCATCCGGAGTAAAACCGGCAGCCAGTAGGAATATCTATGATATAAAAGGAAGAATTTTACAGAATGACGATGTAGGAACAATAAAATTTGAAAATCCTGCTAAAATTTATCAGCCGACCTCAATGACATTGAATCCTTCGGGATCTTTAAATTACGATAATGACCTTGTACAAAAAGTTGTTTACAATGAGAACAATGATCCTGTATTTATTGATGGTGAAAAAGGTGACGTGGGCTTTCAATACGGTTTAACTGGCATGAGACAGATGGTGACCTATGGAGGGCAGTCCGCGCCTTTAGAATATCCTGAAAATAATAAATGGCAGGGTAGGTACACTAAGTATTATAATGAAGATGGAAGCTTTGAGGTAATTGTAGATAATGAAAGTGGAGGACAGGAAAAACACATCTTATATCTTGAAGGTAGTCCATATGAATCTAATATTGTATATTTGAAAGGCTACGAAGAAAGTAAAGGATCTTATAAATTTCTGCATAAAGACTATCTGGGTAGTATTCTCGCTATTGCTGATGAAGTTGGAAATAAGCTTGAGCAAAGGCATTTTGATGCCTGGGGTACCTTAACTCATTTGCTGATCGGAAGTGGTAAAGTAGCTGTTGGCAAAATAAGTGTTGCGTATACAATTGGAGCATTTAATGGATTGGTTGTAGACCGTGGATACACTGGCCATGAACACTTTTTTGATGTCGGAATCATTCACATGAATGGAAGGTTGTATGATCCACTATTGAGAAGGTTCCTTAATGCTGATGAAAACATACAAGACCCGGCTAATACCCAAAACTATAATAAGTACGGGTATGTAATGAACAACCCGATGATGTATAATGACCCAGACGGTGAGTTCTGGTGGTGGTTGGCAGGAGCCGCAGCAGGCGGATATCTAAATGGTGTGCAAGCAAACGGAAGCTGGAATCCGGGCAAATGGAATTGGGAGAGAACCTGGACAGCAGTGTTAGGCGGTGCACTTGGTGGAGCTGCTATTTCAGGGGCACTGGGAAATATTGTTAGTAATCCAGGAACTATTAAGACGGTACTTCCGGGAATTGTATCTGGCGGTTTGAGTTCAGCATTTACAGGCAATAATTTTTTAGGTGGAGTAGTTGCGGGTTTATCCTACAGTGGAAGTTTATTTGATAATAAAGTTACGTCAACTGATGGGATCAGTTCTTATAAGTATATTATCTCGCCTAATTATAATGATAGTTCATCTGAAGTATTTGGGGAAAATATAGCTGGCCCAGGAGACGGAATCATTTCTGGTCTAACAGGAACTGTAGCAAGGGGAATTTCGATATCGGCAACTGGTGCTGTTGCTACTATATGGTACGTAGCAAATACAGCATTTGGCTCGGCGCACATTCCAAATCATGCAGATTGGGGATATAGGTACGTCGCTAGAACAGCTCCGTTGACTATATCAGATATTAAACGTGAATATAAAATAAGGGACAGAGACCAAAGAACAGGTTCATACACGATAATCTTTACAAATAATCAGAAGTACCATGGTAAAGGTTCTATTGAAAGAATGTTTACGTCGGCAATTTTGAAAATGACGTATCATCAAACAAGCGTAAAATCTTTTGATTGGCTACCTTCGCCCTCAAATAGAGAAGCCTTCAAAGCAGAGTATAGAAGAATGCAGACTGACAGAATACCAGGGTTGTACGAGCAAGGATACATGAATCCCATAAATTATAATATATTGCAGTCACCCGGTTATAAATATATTTTACAAGATGGATATTAAGATTTATTATATTCCCGAACATCAGGGAATATCAATTACTAGCAATTTTGCAGAAATAAAAAGAATGATGGACATTGGGGTAAATCCTAAAGTCGAATACAAAGAAATTTCAAAGTCTGACTTTCATATGTATCCAATTAAGGGTATTTCGTTTGAAATGGTCGATAATGATTACTTCCAAAACGTGACAGATATTTTCCTAGGAAGGAGATTTGAATATCTATCATTTTACAATTCCGTAATTGATTTTTCAGACGTTTTATTAAATGTTAAGCATTTGGTAATCGGACAAAAGTGTAAAGTTGATTTATGTGCAAATAATTTTAAAGATCTTGAAGAAATTACTTTTTTGGAATTGAAAAGCTTTAAAGGAAAGATAATGAGTGAATTTAATTCAGTTAAAAAAATCGTCTTATGGTTCGAAAGTAAAAAGGCTAACGGCATACTAACAAAATTTCCCTCTTTAAAGAGGCTTGATATCTTTAATGGCAGTGAAACTAAATTAGATTTACGCACTAATAAGGATCTGGAATCATTGAAATTAGGCAATTTATCTAAGTTAGAAGAAATACTATTTGATCCGGCGACTATCATAACAACTGCCGCAATTGAAAATTGTAAGAAACTTAATCTTGGTGCAATACCTAAATCGTAACAAAATGAAATCAACAGGGGAACCTAATTTCGACATTTTAATTAATAATGTTAAAAGTAGCATGGTAGATTTTATGCTGGAATATGAACCAAAATATACTCAGCAAGATATTGATGAATGCACTGAATTGTTAATTGAATATGTAATTAATATCCATAAAACAACAAATAAAGCTCAGGCAATGAAAGTTGTAAAAGACACTATTCTTAATTTAAACTTACTAAATGATCGATGTGATGGGACTTTGATCGAGACTAACGAAAGAGAGCAGATTGCCGAGATAATCATTTTAGCAAGTCACCAAATGGGGTACAGTTCAATTGATGACGATATTACGGAAGAATGGAGAGAATGGTAATGTACTCGTTTCTTTAAGACAGACAATGAGTAAAAATGTCAATAGTTTCTTTATTAATTTAAATCAAGGCAGGAATTTCTGCCTTGGTTTTATAGGAAGATATGTATATATAGGCCCTGAACGATAAACTGAGCTTCAGTGTTGACGGTGCTCTCTGTGGAGCTGCTATTTCATGGGCACTGGGAAATATTGTTAGTAATCCAGGAACTATTAAGACGGTACTTCCAGGAATTGTATCCGGAGGGTTAGGGTCAGCATTTTCTGGATCTAATTTTCTGGGCGGAGCAATTGGTGGAATATCATATACAGGCAGTTTATTCGATAATAAAATAACATCAACTGATGGAGTAAGCTCTGCTTATAAGTATATTATCTCACCAGACTATAATGAAGCAGGTGAAACTGAACAATACTTTCAAATGACAGGATTTGGTCAGTATGGAGCCGCTGGAGGCATAAAATCACCATTCGATAAGTCGGAAATTGGTCAATTAGCTTCAGCAGGTATTATATCTGCAGTTACTGCAAGAGTATTGATGGGAGCAATTAGTGCTGAAATAGCGGGAGCAGGAGTTATTACTGGAGGAACTGGTATTACGTGGTCTTCAGTAGCAAGCGCAGGAACAACTATTTTGGCAAGGACGTTAGCTTTAGGGTTACTATTATCGGTAAGAGGTGATAGTTCTGGACCTCAAAAAGCTTATGTCTATACAATTATGGGTAAAGATGATATAGCAAAATTTGGGATTACAAGGGCACAAGACCCGGACAGTAGACCAAGTAGACAGATTCCTGGATTAAATAGAATTAGAGCTGATAGAGGTCCACACAGTTGGATGTATCTACATACATATGTAAGCGAGCCTGAAGCTTTTCTATATGAGAAATACTATGTGTGGCAGTATTGGAGTGTTCATAACAGAATGCCATATGCTCAAAAGTATCCCAAGCCAGATGCATTAACGGATTATTTAATAAAATATTTAAAATTAAAATAATGAGAAATATTTGGTTTACAATATATTCTTCTACAAAAGATGATGATAAATACACTGGATTAAATGATTATAGAACATTGCTTGAAATGTTGCTTATACCTGCAGTTCAGGATAAAATTAATAGAGAAAAAAAAGTACAAAAGATTATGCTTGATCTGTTTCCAGATCTTGAGGATGATAAGGTCGAATACTTTAGGGAGCTTTTCTACGAAAAGAAACCTTATGATGGAATTATTAATATTTCTATTTCTACAAAAGGAATAGATTGGAATAGTCTTTCAGAAAACGAAAGAAAAGATTTTTTAATAGAAAAGTGGAAGTTGCTTTTTAATAATCTTTCGGATGATTACTTTTTAACTGATAAATCTGAAGTCATCGCTTCACTGGAGGAGCTTAAACATCGTGATTGGAAAATAGTAAGTTCACCATTCAAGAAGAAGTTAAAGTATAACAAAGAAAGCTATACCGTTGTGATCGATATTACCACGCAAAGAGCTCAGTTGGCCTTGAGCCGGGATTCTGATGAAAGGTATTACCCTTTAAAAACTTATGAAACTTGTAAAATAGAAACAGATGCCAATTTTAAAAATTTCAAATTAGAAGGAGATACTTTGTCATTTAATTACAAGAATCTTTTCAATGCGATGTTCGAATCTCCTGTAGTGTTTAATTTAAAAGAAATCATAAAGTAGAAATTTGTAGAACAAAGTAGGATTAATCCTACTTTGTTTTTTATTTAAACAATCACTCATAAAGTATTTGTGATTAAATAATTAAGCCTTTGAAGTTTATTTTAACCATTAATTCCCGGTGTGTGAGCTGTTTACGGATTGGCGGCTGTCCAGTTTTTAATAAGTTTACCTGTATTTTATGAATAAATTTGCTCATATAGAATTAGATAAAACAAAGTTTGAAGATCAAACATTACAGTATATTTTAAAAAATCAAAATACTGCTTTGGGAAGTAGTTTGTTTTTGAATATTCTCGATCCTAGGATTAACTGTGGTGATCTTAATAATCATATCAATTTTTTAAAAGAGCGACTATCTCATCTAGAATTTAATATAGATTACGACACTGTCGAATTTAGCAATAAAATGCTTGGTTACCAAGTTCTAGAGTTAGATGAATTTGGGAGGACTGTCGACAATTCTGAAATTTTAACCCCGATGGTTTTTGAGAAAGAAGTATTTTCAAAAGAAATCTTTTGGGCTAAAAAGGATGAAGAGCAAGCGTATAAAAATATTAGTAATTTTTATTCCTTCGAAGATAAAATTATTGATGAAAAGAAGTTTCATAGCGTAATGATAAATGCACCTTTTTATAATGTAAAAGGCTGGATTTTGTATTACCAGGCTTTGCTGGATCTGAAATTTCCAGATTTTACTGAGAAAATTGTATTTGGAAAGACAATTGTCAAGTACAAACCTTTCAAAGGAAAGTATTTTTTGGGAATCGAAACAGATTATCAATCATGTAAAAATAATTTTAGAAAAGGATGGTGGGAGGAACCCAAATACAGATTAGTAATATTTGAGAAACTCAATAATAAAAAGATCGAGCGAATAGTTACTTTTGAAAGGTTTGTCCATCCTCATTTTGATCCTCCAGCTTTTGCATTTAGGTGGTTTTACGGTTCTATGACTACTCGTAGGATTAGTGAAAAGGGGATTATTTTGGGTGATGACGGTACAAGAAGGGAATCTTTAGCAGACGGGACTTTAAGAATATATAATACCGAGCAATATAGTGATGCTTTTAAACGCCATGCCTATTACTATTTTGCAATGCTCCATGAAACAACAAAAGAGTACCTAACATTTATAGAAGAATCTTTTGAAATTGATGAACATCTTTTCCTCAATTAATTAAATGTAAAAATTAATGTTACGTACAAAAGAGTCTTTTATCAAGTTATTACAAAGTATCTACTAAATGGGACAAAAACCTTACACGATCATCAAAATTAATAGTGATGAACATAACCCAAGCGAATTTTTATTTTTTGCGCAGAATCAGGAGACATTACGAACTTGCACTAAACATAAGACAAAGGAACTGTATTACGTAAGACCTATATTTGGTACCTATGCTCTGTATATTTATGATAAGGAGGAGGCAATTCGTATCTTGAATTCTAAAGAACCTGTTGATTTAGGTGGTCTTTTGGAAACAGGCTCACAGGAGGAAATTGAACGAATAAGTCCTGAAAATATTGACCAAAAGTCAGTAGAGTTTTTAGAAAGGTTCAATAGAAATTTCAAGTTGAATGTCAACTACACTCCCAGTGAGAAGGAGATGGATGTCATTGATGAGCGGATGCGAAAAACTGTTTGGAATACAGAAAATGTTTTTTTACTAAATTTCTATTGGATGGAAGTTACGCGGAGAAAGTTTAATTTTAGTTGGATTTTTCAGACGGTAAAAACCTTCAATCAATTCTATGTTCCAGAATATGTAAATCGTGAAGGTATTGGAAGTTCTTATTATACTTTCTTGAGGCCGCCAGCAAAGAAATTTATATCAATAAAATGGGCTTTAGGAATTATTACTTCAAAGGAAATGATGGATAAAGCTAGAAAACCTTAGCAACTTCAAGCAAAAGCAGGAATTCCTGCTTTTGTTTTATAAAGTGACGTTCATTAAATTAAGGTGACTATAGTACGAGCTTATAAAGTAAAATTAATAATCGCTAATGAAGAGTGCTTTCAACCCTAATTTAATTACAAAACAGCGTATGAGTTGAATTTAACTGATTAGCGGCAAGCCACTGTGAAGTTTAATAAATATTGGATTAATCTAATGGCACAGCAAAATTTTAGAATTGTAGAGACAAATTATAACCTTAAAGATGCGGACTTAATTAAGAAGGATTTGCAGAATTATGAATTTTATAGTCAGAATGTAAATACACATAAAACCTGTACTAAGCATAGGGAGAAAAGTGAATTTAGGATTATGGCGGATGATAATAACAAATTTGTTTTGATCTTTGACGACGAGGAAAATGCAATGAACTTTTTGAATTCTAGTAGTATTAATGACTATGGATTGCTAGAAACAGACTTTCAGGAAGAGATTGAGAGAATAACTCCAGATAATATTGAGGAAAAATCTAAGTTTTTTTTAAAGCGCTTTAATGACAATTTCAAACTGACTGTCGATTATAATCCAAATGAAGATGATATTGTTAATATCAATGAGAGAGCAAAAAAAACTATCTGGAATAAGGAAAATCGTTTCTTATTAAATTTCTATATGATGGAAGTTACGAAAAGGAGATTTAATTTTACTGATTGGAAGTTTGAAAAGATAAATACATTTAACCCTTTTTATGTTCCACAGTATGTTGGCAGAAATGCTTCTGTTAATTCATATTACAGTAACCTAGATCCTAAAACTAGGAAGTATTTTGATTTTAAATTATATCTTGGTCTTTAATGTTATCGACAAAAGCAGGAACTCCTGCTTTTGCTTTTTGTGGATAGATAAACAACAAAGACGCAACATTACAACTCCTCACTATTATATAATTTAAAAAAATCATAAAGTAGAATTTTTATGACAAAGTAGGAGTATTCCTAATTTGTTTCTTTTTTAACCATTAACACATGAGTATACATGATAAAACTTGTTAACCCCTTAATATTGATTATTGCTATTTATACGTGCGGAATATGCAAAGGTCAAGCTTCTCAAAAATGTCCCGAAATTGAATGGAAAAATGGTGGTGAAGCAGCGAAGAAGATAATGAAAAGTGATTTTTATTATGATGCGTTGGATGCGTGGTCTCCCTTTGGGAGCGATACAGGCAGTGATACCTACTATTTGTATTGCGAATGGAGAAAAGAGAATCCAAAAGAAAGTGTTCGAAAATTTTTGGATAGAGAGCTGATTAGCTTTGAATATCCGGGATTTGATATTTATTTAGATGGACGCAATACCGAGCGATTAAAAACTATAGTAAGTACTATGCGTAATAACTATGTTGATTTGAATTATATCGACGAGCTAGTTATTTCTTTGGCTTTTTCTCAATTATTTTTGGAAGGTCGGATTGAACCAGAAGTAAAAAAATGGGCAGAGGCAGCGTTTAGCAGAGAAGCTGCATTTCTTGATTTTTGGGGAGACGGAAAAGATGACCTGAAGGAGAGAAAAGAAAGAGAACAGCGGATGAATCAACTTTTAAACGATTTGCGAAAAGGCTAAGTAAAATATGAAGAATATAACAATAATGGTATTTTCTTTTGTTCATCTTGCCTTATTCGGACAGACGTCAAGTGAGCAATTGAAGAAGTTGTTTTTAAATTTAGAGATAAAAGGAAACTTTAAGTTTCTTTTACTAATTATCTAATTTTAGTTAACACAAAATTTTACTTTTTTAATCATAAACTTCGACAAGATATAAGATAGCTAATAATAAAGGCATTTTCATAATATATATTAAAATAATGTGAATAAGTTAGACTAATCATTCAAAGAGATATTTTTTTATAATTTAATTCACTTTTTAGTGATTAATTAAAATAAATATTTATCTTTGCTACGCAAGGGGAAGTTGAATTTTGAATATATAACATTTACGGTAAAAAAAACAGGCCAGAATCCTGCCTTCCCCTTTTTTAAAAACAACCACCATGATTACGAGAAAAAACTTCCTAAAGGTAAGCTCTTTAGGTATAGCATCTATTTTAATCCCCAATTTTCTTTTTTCAAAATCATCTTTTTTATCTCCAGTTGACGATGTCACAACATTGCTAAAGCAGGCAAGAAGGTATCGAAGACAGGGGAGGTTTGCAAAAGCAAAAACTACATATCAACAGATATTATCAATAGATAGTTCTGAACTAAGAGCTTATAATGGTATTAGAAAAATTCTTCTTAGAGAAAAACACAAAGAGCTTGAGGTTATTCAGCTTTACCAACAGGCATTATCCAATGTGCCAAATAATTTCAGATTAAAAAGAAGTCTGTATGGAGAGTATTTAAGAGCTAGTATCGGAAACCAGAAACTGTTCAAACAGCTAAATTTAACCGCCGGTAGACCTTTATCCTTTGTAAAGCAGCAGTTCTACGGCTTATTAGAAGAACGACCTCATAACAAGAATATTCAAAGACAGGTAGCCAAGATTGATCAGTATATAACTATGAATGTGGATACGACGTATGCACATAAAAATAAAGCCATAAAGCAGTTTCGTAAGGAGAATAAGAAAGCCTACAAGGCTAGATTTGCAACTTTAACCTCCGTGGAAACAACACAGAGATTGGCAGATCTTAACGCACTTCCCACAAACCCTGACCGCCAACAACATATCAGGGAAATGAATCAGGTTAATGTAAAAGCTTTAAGGACAGATAAGAATTATGCAGCTGCACTTACTGCAACTGAAGCTTATCTAAACGATGTGAATAGTTCTGACGCATATTTCATCAAGCAGTTCCGTGATTTATCTAAGCAGCTAAATCAGTACGATAAACTAATCAATTTTGAAACACAGAACCATGCTTCCAAAAATACCTTTTGGTCAGCTATTGCTTTATTTGATGCCTACCAAAGAAAAGCAGAAAAGATGAATCAGCAGCCTCCAGCAATTATGGACACTTTGCTGCAGTTTATCAAATCCAACTACAATAACCCAATGCAGAGGTTCGAAGCCGCAACCCGTAAAATAAAACTAAGTTTATTAAGAAATGAGCTGAACATTGTCAGAGAACTATTAATTGAACGATGCAAAGAAAAGATGCTTGTCAGTGATTCTCATTCCATTGACAGGCTCAATATACTTATAGCAAAATATTGGAAGAAAAATGGTGAAACTAATTACAAAAAAATACTCAGCATTTGTAGTTTACCTAATGATTATATTCAATCTACTGATGAATTAATATCCAATGCTTCATTAATGAATATGAACCGTGCCAGGAATAAGGCTGTCCATATCGATCAGTTACAATACAGAGTCTCAAAACTTTAATTCCCTTCTATGATTAAAAGAATTACCATTTTGGTGGTTCTTATGGTGTTTAGTAACACAATAAGAGCACAAATTGTTATTACGGAAGTCTTTTACGATACACCATATAGCGAACGTTTATACCGTCTGAATATGACTAATCAGCAGATTGAGGAAGCGAGGAGGCATCATTGGGGAGAATTTATTGAAATTTATAACTACAGTGACAGGGACCTTAGCTTAGCCAACTGGTATATTCAGGATAAATTAGGAACATTTTGGCTGCCTTGGGATAAAGTTATAAAGTCAGGCGAATTAATGGTTATCGCTTATAGTAAATTAGGTTCCAATACTACACCATTTACCGAACTTTTCTCACGGACACAAGGGAAAGAATCTCAGGTAATCTTGCAGGATCAAATTTTACTCAGAAACAAAAGTGAGATTGTTAAACTAGGTTATAATGCAATTGATGGTAAGGTCCCACTTCAAAAAAGTTTTCTTCAATGGACTACATCTACGGCTATGTTGAATCACATTCCGTATACATGGCAAACTCCAGATGCCTGCTATTCGTTTTTCTCCTATAACTTGACATCTGATAACTCATACGTCCTTGATCCGTCAAATCCTCTGGAAGCTACTTATAAACCACCAATTCAAAAATATGAAGATATTATGAAAGATGTTTACCAGCAGTATTACTCTTATTTGGATTGGGGTGAATTTGTGCGGGAGTTAGTCAATAAAATCTGCGGAATAAGTATTCCACTAGAACAGCAAACGCCAAATGGAACTTATACAGGTTCCGGAAAATGTTTTCAATATGACAATGCAGGAAATAGGAACGTTGCTACTGATTGTTCTTCTCCATCAACAAACAATCCTCCGGCTAGCGGTACCGCTTACAGCAGTGAGGAGCTAAATGAAATTAAAAATTATATTGCTGTATATCCCAATCCGGCAATTGCTTCAAATCAATATCTTGTTAATATAAGCTGGGGTGGTCCGGCAATTAATAAAGTGTACAGTGTTGAAGTATATAATTCAGCAGGGGGTGTTATTTATGGATTCAATCCAACCAATGGTGAAAACACAACAAGCATTTCACTTGCAAATCAATTGCCGGGGGTTTTCGTGGCAAGATTTACTTTAAATACAGGTCAGATAATTACCAAGAATATTCTTAAATGGTAAAAAACTAAACTATGAAACTAAAGTTACTATTTTTCGCAGCTTTAATCAGCTGTTCCATATACGCTCAAACTCAAACTGAATCTATCCCGCTGGTATACGATACATCCGGCTATTTAGAAAATAATGAGAGTATTAATTCAGCAGTCGGAGCTCCTATCGGGGGTGGTGACCAGCAAGCTAATGCTGTAATACCTACGGTTAATGGGGAAATGAATATCAATGAAGTTGGTGCGCTGACCTATATGATTCCTATCGAGGTGCTAAAGGGACTGAATAATTTTCAACCCAATCTTGCTCTGGTTTATAGCAGCCAAAGTGGGAATGGGCAGGCAGGCTATGGCTGGAATATCAGTGGCACTTCTATGATTTCACGTGGCGGAAAAAGTAAAGAGGTTGATGGAATCACGATCGGGCCACAGTTTAATAATACAGACCCTTTTTATCTCGATGGACAACGCCTTATTAAAATTACTGACACTGATTATGTTACAGAAAAATTTTCTAAAATAAAGATTCAAAAATTTAGTAGTGGAGAATATTCTTTCATTGTAAAGTATACTGATGGGCGAATCGCAAAATATATGGAGCTCCTACCTGGGCAGCATTATGTAACGGTTATGCTAGATGCATTCAATAATGAAATTCACTATGGCTATAGTGTAGAACATAATACACCACTGTTGGTCAGGGTATCTTATGGTGGCACTAGTTGGACGAACGATAAGTTTTTCGCAAACATCTATTACAAAGACAGACATAATGCAATCGCTATATATAGAAATGGAGCTCCTTCATTAAGCTTTTCTGTGGTGGACAGAATTACCACCTCTTCTACTTACACCGGGCTTTACAGAACTTATCAGCTCACTCATGATTATATAGAGAATAACACAACAGAACGATTAAGGACTATTAATGTTTCTAACGAGAGTGGTGAAGCTCTTAAGCCATTAAATTTCTCTTACAATTCACCTACAAGTACAGGACAAGTCAACGCTATTTATAAAAATAGCACACCAATTCCACAGGGAACCATAGGGTTAGGAAGTATTTCAATGGGTGATTTTTTTGGAAAAGGCGAGGTGGAACCACTTTACCAGGTTAAGAATGGTTCAAATTCCTACTCACTATTTTCCAACAATGGAAAATTGAATACTACGGTTGGTACCAAAGGAAATGACGAGTTCTTTTCCGGGAAAATACTTATCAATAATAAAATAACAAAAAATGACCAGCTAATTACTGCTTCTACGGATTATTTGGGGGACGTTTCTGACGAAAATAATGGGAACAATTCAACTAATAATCAGTTGACCGATAGGATCACCTTTTACATTAATGATCTTGTATCTAATATTTCGAGACAAGTCACAGTTGATTTGAAAGGAAGTGCTTCAACACAAGTGGACTATGATCCTTATAACGACTATCGCGATGGAAATGGAACTACGTATTACGTTAGAGACACAACTGAAAGAGAATTTATCTCAGGAGATTTTAACAACGATGGATTGATTGATTTTTTGATCTATGAAACACCTGGCTTGAACAGATTTGGTCAATTATATTTGGTTGAAGTTGGTAAAGCACAGACCGGTGCAGTGGTACCAAGCAAAATTTTGGGAGGGTTAAATGCTAATTATGTTCCGGATCCAAAAATCATAGAGCTTGACGGAGATGGTATTCCTGAAATCATGGTCGTTAATAAATATTCCGGGAAATATTCAATTTTCAAAATTGATCTGGCCAACAAGATCAACGGTAATGATTATAATTCTACTTCCGTTTTAACAAATCAAACGCTTGATAATTTCGGTAGTAACATCCCAATGTTCTTTGGCGATTTCAATGGAGATGGATTGACAGACTTTATGACACCTCATAAGGTATATAAAATGGATGAGGATGATAATTCTTTGGCACGTGAGTTTTTTAAGATTGAGCATGAACAGCTATTATGGAATAAGTATATCTCCACTGGTACTGCATTTATAAAGACTGTTGAGAACCTTACCAGCCAGCGTGTTGCGTACATCGAATCAACACAAAGGAATATTATCAAAAGATCTTCATTCTGGCAGAAATTATGGTCTGGTAAAATGGATGAATATACACACACGGAATATTCGACCAACAATATAGTTGTTACTGATTTTAATGGAGATGGTCGTTCGGACATTATTATGATAAATAAGATCGGAAAGATCAAATACAGCACTAATGGTTATTTACGAAGTGCTGATGTTCAAAATTTAGGAAATACTCTGGGTTTTTTGCTACGGACTAATGATATTTTTCATCCATTTGAGCAGGTAATTTTCCAATCAAACATAGCCAATAAGATCACTTTTATACAGAATATATCAGCCCGTACTGCATCAACATCCACATTTAGTGCAACTGGCAACCCTTCTAAATCTATAGAGTCGATAAATTACTCGCCTTTTACGTTGATTACTCCAACTGCAACACTGAATCAACTAAATCAGTATAAATCCGGTGTTGTTCTGCATGATGTCCTGAAGGATGTATATACATCATGGGTGGTGGATAACGATAGTTTCCTGGAGAAGCAGATTCAGACTGTGGACAATGGTTCCGGTGTCATTCAAAAAGTGGAGTACCGGCCAATGGCACCAAGCTATACAACCAGTGAAGCGCCTTACAACTATAATAAGACCGAAGCTGACAAGTTTGACTACCCGATCTATATACATAATACAAACGCCGGGTTGTACTTAGCACATAAAATACATACTGAGTTTGACGGGAAAATTCTGACCAAGGAATACCGATTTGAAAACGGGGTGCAACATTTGGAAGGCAAAGGTTTTATTGGATTCCAAAAAACTTATGTCAGTGATGCTTATGAATCTGAAATAAAAGATGGAAAGTATATCAATAAATATCCGCTTAGAGCGGTCTTCTGGAATATCCAAACCAAAGATCCGCTAAAAGAGAACGCCGTATTAACAACTACTTATGGTGGAATCAAGGATTTCTTAACTATAAATCGTATCAAGAATGAAAAATTTGATCGCGGAAATCATCAGTATCTTATCCTTTCAACAGAAGAAGAATCGACCGATAATCTTAAGAAGATCACTATCAGCAAAAGATATTTTTACGATACAAATGATGAGCTGAAGCTTAAAAAAGCTTATACGGATTATGATGGTGTTGGGGCTACCGAAGAAGAATATTCTTATAAACCGGAGTTCAGCAATGGTGACCATTACTTCTATGGTAAGATAGCATCAGTCATCCAAAGATCATACAGAGATAATCTGTCCTTTACCACAAGGGAAGAAAGCGACTATTTTCCTAGTGGTAGTCTTCTGGAAAGCAGAAAGTATGGCAATGATGCCAATGCTCCTCCAATAAATACGAACTACACTTATGATCAGGTTGGAAATATTAGTAGCCAAACGGTTTCTACAACCGGTATCGCTTCACAGACCACTACGTATGAGTACGATGTAACCCAACGTTATGTCAAAAAAACAACAACACCGGACGGGTTATCTTCAGAATCTGTTGTCAATGCGCTAGGAAGAGTATCGGAAGAGACATCATCATTAGGACTTAAAACCTATTATCAATTCGATAGTTGGGGCAACATTACCAAGATCACGGATTATCTTGGCAAACAGACAACGATTACCAAATCACCTGCGAGTTCACCTTCTGGCGCAGTATACACATTGTCAAAAAAGAGAGAAGGAGGTGTAATGACCAGTGTTACCTTCGATAAATTTGACCGGGAAATACAAACAAGAACGCAAAGCATCAATAGTAAATGGACTGTTGTTCAGACGGAATATGATATATATGGTAGAAAGATAAGATACTCTGAGCCATTCTATATGGGAGCAACTCCTAAATGGAACAGCATTGAGTATGATGCACTTAACCGTCCAATAAAAAATGTAGCTTACACCGGCAAAACCATTACATCCTGTTACGAAGGGATGAAAGTTACTGTTGACGATGGTTATAAAAAGACTTCCAAAACGCTTGATGCGATGGGAAATACCATTCGTCATCAGGATCACGGAGGGCTAATCGAATTTTCTTTTTACCCCAATGGAGCTCCTAAAGAAACCAATTATGAAGGGATAAAAACAACCTTTGAGATCGACGGTTGGGGGAACAAGAAAAAAATTGTAGATCCCTCTGCAGGTACCTTCGAATACAAATATGACAACCTTAGCAGGATCTTAAGAGAAGATAATCCTAAAGGTTATACGCTATATACATATGATGACTTAGGCCGACCGTTAACAGAAAAAACATACGGTAATTCGGCTGCGGAAAATACTACTATTGAAAAAACTTATACATACAACAACAATACAAAACTGCCCGAAACGGTTAGCGGGCAGAGTAACGGTAGAACATTTATTTACACGACATATTATGACCAGTACTACAGAATAAATGGCAAAAAGGAACAGACTCCAGATTTCACCTATACAAGTAATACCACATTTGACAGTTATGGACGTGCGGATGTTGTTACAATAAGCACTACAATAAATAATCCTAATTACACAACGACCTCGTCCGTCAAAAACGTGTATGACGCGAATGGCATCCTGATCCGTCAGAATGATAATGCTTCAGGTAATAAAATATGGTCGGTAACATCCGCAAATGCAGATGGTAAAACCACCGAGATGGAGTATGGTAATGGTTATATTATTAAAAACAATTATCGGGAAAGTGATAATACTCTTACAGACATCCAGCATGTCAGACAATCTGACGGACAATCGATAGTTGATATTGGCTATGATTACGATGTAAATAAAGGCATCCTTAAATCTCGCAATAACAGGACTTTTGGAAAACCCGAGGAATATACTTACGATAAATTAAATAGACTGTTGACCGAGAAAGTAAACGGTATTGTTATTAACGAATATACTTACGACCAGCGTGGACGTATGAGCTCGAATGCCGAGCTGGGAAAATATAATTACAATGCCGGTGACTATAAGTTGCAAAGCATCAACTTTAATGCGAACGGGCAAAGTGTCAATGCACAGCGAGGATTTGCTGATATAACATATAATGCTTACAGAAACCCATTAAGAATTACCCTTGCAGGTAAAGATGACCTGCAGTTTCATTACAATATCCTGAAGACCCGTTACGAAATGACCTCTTCCGTAACAGGAAAACAGAAATTCTATTCATCCGATTTTGTTATTGAGATTACAAAGCAGGGGAATAAAACAGAGATTATTACATTCATTACGGGAGACCCTTATAGTGCTAATTATATCAAAAAAGAAACTTTGATCAATGGTAGTGTAAGTGAGAGTGGAAATTACTACCTTCACCGTGATAACCAGGGAAGTATCCTGGCTATTACCAAAGCTAGTGATGGTGCAGTAGTAGAAAAGCGTTATTTTGATGCATGGGGTAATCTGAAAGCGATGACCAATGCTCAGCAGCAACTGGTTACAAACAATCCGCAGATGCTGTTTATGGATCGTGGCTACACCGGGCATGAGCATTTGCAGAGTGTTGGTCTTATCAACATGAACGCAAGAATCTACGATCCTGTTGTAAGAAAGTTTCTGAGTGCTGATAATCTGGTATCAGATCCATTCAATACGCAGGCATATGACCGCTATTCTTACGTGCTGAACAATCCGTTATTATATATGGATCTGGATGGCAATGAGCCAATTAGTTTTACAGTGGCGGTAGTAATTGGAGTAGCTATTGCGATTTTCTCTAAAGCTATTATAAATATGATTAGTGGTATACCATTCTGGTACGGGCTTGGAAAAGCCGCAACAATGGGTGCCGTGAGCGCAGCAATTAGCTTTGGAATTGGAAGTATAGCAACATCGACATTTGGGACTGCTGTCAGCGTTGGAAAAGCCGCATTTGAAGCGGGTCTGCATGCTATTACGAGTGGCGCAATGTCGGCACTGGACGGTGGTAAGTTTGGAAGCGGATTCTTAAGTGGCATGATGTCATCTTTGGTTTCATCTGGAATACAGGGAATAGGAGAATCTGGAGCAAGGCTAGAAGGGATGAGTATGACAAATGTGGGTGGTATGCCGATGGCTATGCCGGCTTTTAGTAATTTGATCTCAAGAAATCCAAGCCTTTTCAAAGCAATTATGCTTACATCTGGTGGTTTAACCGGCGGATTGTCCAGTACCATTGCAGGAGGTAAGTTTATTGATGGGTTTAAACAAGGACTTATGACCAGCGGGATGAATCATTTGGCACATATGGGCTATGAATCCTTGGAGAAATACAATAAATTAGAAAAATTCTTAAATGATAATGGTATTAGCTATAAACAACAAGGTAAGAACGCAACACTAGAAGATCTCGCAAAATTAAAAGAAATTTTCAAAGATTTGTACTGGGAAAACAGCGCAAAGTGGTCTGAGATTGCGACTGAAACGACTCTTTTGGAATGGTCAAAAGATTATCTGAAATACAGTATTGATAGCAGATCCAAATTACTTAAATATACAAATTCCAAGGGTGATACTGATTATGCATGGGGAGTTACTAATCCAAATAACGGAAAAGTGATATTAGCTCCTGCATTTTTACAAGAATCAGTGTATAACTTAGCAAAAACATTTATTCACGAACAAATTCATTCCATAGATTTCAAGTTAAATTACTTAAGTGATTCACTAAATGCAGTAAATGAAGTTAAGGCTTACCTTGAAGTTTCAAAATGGACAAATGTTGTTGACTCTAGGATTAATAGATATCTTCCAGACTTCTCCAAATTTCTTTTACTAATTCCTCATTAATATGAAATATTTACTATTGATGTTCATTACACTTGGATGCATTTCATCACAAAAGTCTACTATGCTAAAAATTAATAAATCGGAATATGTTGATATTCTGTATAATATTAGTGAGATAACTTCTCAAAAGCCTAAAGTTACTTTTTATTTAAAAAATAATACAGGGAGTACGTTTATCATAGATCCTTTTGGTTTTTGGGGAAACACATTTATTTACGAAAATCAAAATTTAATTATGCCGTACAAATTTGGACTGAAAGGTTTTTATGAAAGATTTAGTGATAAGTGGTGTGAGAGGGATTTGATAATATTGAAACCTCATGAGTTAAGAAAAATGGATTTTTTTAACACAAATTATAAAGACACTGCATTGTATCATTTTAAAAGAGATAAAAAATATTATGAGATTGTGAAATCGGTGCATAATAAAGAAACGGTTTTCTATTTGGGTTGTCAGGCATACATTAAGAATTTAGAATCCAAAGGATATAAAATATTAGAGGACAGTATAAATGTGAAAATGCCTTTATATCCTGATATAACAAATCTATAAAGATGAGGTAAAATACAAAGGAATAGGAGAATAAGTATCCTCATAACAAGAAATCCTGGGCTCTTCAAAGCAATTATGCTGACATCAGGCGGATTGACCGGTGGACTTTCAAGTACAATTGCTGGTGGTAAGTTTATTGATGGATTTAGACAGGGACTTATTACAAGTGGATTAAATCACGTGGCGCATATGTTCGTAGTATCAGGACAGAGTTCAATTAGAACAAATGAAGAAGAAGAAGCTTCCAACAAAGCTGAAATATTAGATCCTAATGCAAGTCAAACTGGAGGGGCGAAAGCAGCTAGAATTCTGAGTTCAATTATTTCATATGATCCAAGCAAATCATTTGTCGGTAAAGTACTCCAAATTTTCGGACACTTTACTTGGGAATTGCCACAACAATTTTTAGGAATTTTAACAGGAGAATTTACAAATTTAATTGGAGGAATTGAAAGTGTTTATAAATATTCTAATGGAGCGATTGTATTGAATAACCGATGGATGGGAGCTGGTGCAGGACTAACAATGGGTAATATTATTACTATCGGTTCAGGCTCAAAATCAGATGTTCTATCACATGAGTTTGGTCACTATATACAAAGCAGAAGATTCGGTCCATTATGGACACCTGTATTTGGAATTCCAAGTATAGTAAGAGCTGGGTTGTGGAGCACAGGTATCGTTGGTGGAACCTATGATTCTTTTTATACAGAGAAAAATGCAACCAAATTAGGAGGATTGTTTTCGGGATTTTAAATAAGTTTAGATTATGAAAAAAATATTATTAATATTATTTCTTGCTACATTAGTAAGTTGTTATCGCAGCCATAATATTTATATAAAAAATGTGTCAAGAGATATTATCTATTTAAATACAGAAAAAGCAATAGAATCTGAATTCGCCATAAAACGAGGAAGTTTATATGATTCTATTATTACTAAAAAAATTAATACTTCCGATTTAAATGGTCTATACAGAATAAATCCAAATCAATCTATTTTTTTATTTGGAGGTATTGGAAAGAAACCCTCGGATACATATTTTCCCTTTACGAAAGTTGAATTAATAAAAGGTTTAGATACAATAATAATAAATGAAAACAATTTTGCTGCGAAGATTAACAGACAGGTAAAGAATTTTTGCTTTATCGAATTAAAATAACATGAAGTTTTGGAAACAATATTAGTAATTTTTGTTCTTAAGATGTTTACTATTTTGAATAAAGACTGTAAAAAATTATGATTAAAAGTTTATCTGTAATATTATTAATTATTATACTATCTGTTCAGGATATGAGTGCGCAGAATATTGAAAACGATATAATTGTCGATACATTATTTATTAGACCAAAATTCAAAATAACATCAAACTTAAAAAGTATTCTTTCTAACTTCCCAAATTTATGCTGCAATGAAGAATCTAATGATAGGTTTATCAAAACTAATCCATTTGATGTAACTCCTATTTTGCAGGAATTTGAACTTATAGATAATTACGAGGCTTACAGGATTAACTCTATTGTAGTTGCGGGTTTGTGTAATAATTGTAATGAAGTTTCAAGTCAAGTGACCTTATTCGAATTCGTTCTAACTTCGGAAGAGTATGCTGAAAAACTATGCTCAAAAATAAATCGTTCTTATAGAAAAAAGGGATATGCACCTTTTGGTAAAAATTGGTTTTGGAATAGGGTAAAGAACAAGGTATATTTTATTCAAGCATTCTCGGAAGATAGTTTAAACACTGTAAAGGTTGAATTAATTAATAGAATCAAAGGATTGGATAATTGATAAATAATTGTAGTATTTTACTTCAGTAGTTATGCTAGCTTTGGTAGTGTTTACTCTGGTACTCAATCACTGGGACAGACAGGTACAAATGAATTTGGACTTTTTTCGAAATAGAAAAAAATTTCTGATAATTATTTTTTTTATAATTTATTCTACAATCAGTGGGCAAATTGTTGTGCCAAAAGATTTTATGAAAATTCCTGACAGTTTATTTTATAAGGAACAATTATACAAAAATATTATTCCAGATAAGCAATACAACTACTGGAAGGTGGTAAGTTTGGAAGCGGATTCTTAAGTGGCATGATGTCATCTTTGGTTTCATCTGGAATACAGGGAATAGGAGAATCTGGAGCAAGGCTAGAAGGGATGAGTATGACAAATATTGGTGGGTTGCCAATGGCAATGCCAGAGATAAGTAACCTCATAACAAGAAATCCTGGGCTTTTCAAAGCAATTATGCTGACATCAGGCGGATTTACCGGTGGACTTTCAAGTACAATTGCTGGTGGTAAGTTTATTGATGGGTTTAGACAGGGGCTTATTACGAGTGGTTTAAATCATGTGGCGCATTCGTTTAGTGGAACAAATACTGATGAGAAATATAAGCAATTTCGTAAAGGTTTTAGAAAACTAGTAAGAGATGAAAAGTATATTGAGGCGGCAACTCTGGCAAGTGATACATATAGTCTGGATAGTGATGTAAAGGGTAGATATAGTTATTCTATTACAAAAAGTGAAAAAAGTTACATGACAACAGGTGGTGATGCATATGAAAATCAAGTTGTTGAAATCACGACAGGTTTCTTTAGTGACCATTTAGGTGATTTTGTAAGAGCATTACATCATGAGTTTGTACGTGTTTCAGCGTAGTGTACTAGGAAATGATTCTGTAAATAATCATGGCCTTAGAGAATATTTTGCACATTTAGATTCAGTTTATAATACATCATTACCTAAGGCTAGTCCCCAAGCTGAAACATGGTGGAAAAGCCGACTAGATTTCTATTGGAAACTATCATTGTATAATAGTGGACAAAGCAATGTTAATCCTTTAGTTAAATAAATTATAACAGATTATATAATGAGAAAAACCATTTTATTTTTCATATTCTTTATACTGAATTCAATATATTATTCTCAATCAGGGAATAACTGTAATTTAGAATTTTCGTATACTGCAGATAGCATTCTATCCAAACAAAATGACTTTCTACTGGAAGTAAAAAACACCGGAGATAATAGTTTAAAAATATTTAAGAATTTATCAGTTGCTAATTTTCAGATATTTGATATTCAAAAGTATAATTCTGAAGCGAAAAGATTTGAAGATATCGGGTATAAAATGAAGGATATTCAGTTTCTGCCCAATATAAAAAGAGACTTTTTCGCTCTTAAAAAAAATCGATCTCACGTTTTTAAAATTAAGGTTGAAGATTTGATATATCATGCGAGAAACAAAATCGACAATGGATATTATCGATTCAGAATATTTTTTGAGTATATTGACGCAGGGTACTGTAGCTTTTCAACAAATTATCTATACTACAGAAATAGTTTATAGTGGTGTTTACCTGTATCGTCTTGATAATATTAATTCTTACTAGATTAGTAAGTTGTTATCGAAGCCATAATATTTATATAAAAAATGTTTCAAGAGATATTATCTATTTAAATACAGAAAAGGCAATAGTATCTAACTTAGCCATAAAACGAAGTAGCTTATATGATTCTATTATTGCTAAAAAGATTAAAATTTCTATTTAAATGGTGTATAGAAAATAGATTTAAATCAATCTATTTTTTTTATTTGGAGGTATTGGAAAGAAACCATCGGGCAGATATTTTCCCTAAAATGAAACAAATGAATTTGGACTTTTTTCAAAATAGAAAAAAAATTCTAATAATTATTTTTTTTATAATTTATTCCACAATCAGTGGGCAAATTGTTGTGCCAAAAGATTTTATGAAAATTCCTGACAGTTTATTTTATAAGGAACAATTATACAAAAATATTAATCCAAATAAGCAATACAACTACTGGAAAGTGGTAAGAAAGACGTCCTCTGAAGATCAAATAGTTTTTGAGAGTAAAAAAAACTACTCATCTCAACCCGAAATAAATAACAATATCAGTGATGGTTTCTTTGTAGAGTGTTTACCTGATGGATGTTTTTCTTACTTAGAAGTTTACTGTAATAACACACCAAGATATATAAATACAGAAGTTGGTCTTAAAGAATTTATGGGTTATATTGATAACTTATCTGAAGCGCTTTTAATTGCTAAAACTTAAGGTTATTGGTTTGATCGTAAAGATAAACTTGGAGGTTCGTATAAGATAGAATCTGATTTTATTTATCTTTATTTAGCAAAATTCAAAACGTGTCCAGTTAATAGTGAAGCTTATTATATAAAAATCAATAGAAAAACAGGGAACCGAAATTATGATTACACCAGTATTACTATAAGTATTACTATAATTATGTTGTTTATCATTTAGATAATTCAAATTTGTAATTTTAATAAACATTTTCGAAAAATTATTATTTATCAACATAAATAAAATTCATAATTTATTCAGAATTCACTATTAACTTTGCAAAATGAAAATCTTAATAGTAGAAGACGAACTCGATTTATCAAAAAGTATTGCTGAATATCTTTCAGAAGAAAACTATCTATGCGAATTTGCTAGTACGTATGTTCAGGCTTTAGAAAAAATCAATACCTATCAGTATGATTGCATCATTTTGGATATAATGCTTCCTGACGGAAATGGCCTTCATATTTTGGAAGAACTGAAAAGACAGCATAAACAAGATGGCGTAATAATCGTATCGGCAAAAAATTCGGTTGATGACCGTGTGACAGGTCTACAATCGGGTGCTGATGATTATTTAACCAAACCATTCCATCTTTCTGAATTAATGGCAAGAGTTTTTTCAATTATCAGAAGAAAGCAGTTTGATAATTCCAATACCATAAAAAATAATGAATTACAGATTGATCTGCTTTCAAAAACTGTTACTATAAATGGCCGGTCCATTATGCTGACTAAAAAGGAGTTTGATCTTCTTATTTTTTTTATCGGAAATAAAAATAAGGTAATTTCTAAAATTACATTAGCCGAACATTTGTCTGGTGATTTTGCTGATATGCTCGATAATCACGATTTTGTTTATGCCCATGTAAAAAATCTTAAAAAGAAACTTTACGATGCAGGTTGTGACCATTATTTGAAAACGGTCTATGGAACAGGTTATAAGTGGGAAAGTTAAAAACACATCGAATGAAACCCCTTTTAAGCAAAACAACCAAACCATTCGTCCTATTTTTATTGATTGTCCTTACGATTAGTATCCCTGTTTATTATTATGTCATAGACGTAATATGGCAGGATGAGTTGGATGAACACAATGAGATCGTTGCTGAAAAAACAGCGCATGAACTTAATCGGTTAAACATTTCTGGTGAAGATTTGCAAAAAAATATTGCATTGTGGAACCAGATTCAACCAGGTACTAATATTGAAAAAATTACTTCTAAAAAAATCCCAAAAGATTCGATTTTTACGGAGGAGAAATATAAACCATTTTCTGCTGATCCCACGATAGAAAGGTACAGATCTTTGAAAAAAGTTGTTTTCATAAAAAATTCACCCTATCTCTTTACAATAGAGACAAATATTGAAGAAACGGAAAGCACGATAATGATCATTAGTTTCATTACATTTTTTTTCTTTACCTTAATTGTTATTGGCCTCGTTATTCTGAACAGAAGACTTTCAAAAATTATTTGGGCACCATTCAATGATACTCTAAATCAGTTGAAAATATTCAATCTTAATAATCAAAGCAAGATTAATTTTATTAAAACAGATACAAAAGAGTTTGAAGAGCTTAATGAGTCATTGCGCAGACTGATTGATCATAGCATTTCTGTATTTAAAGGTCAGAAAGAATTTACAGAGAATGCATCCCACGAGTTACAGACGCCACTAGCTATTATAAAAAATAAATTAGATATATTGTTACAAAGCAAAGATCTAACGGGGCAGCATTATGAGATTGTTGAGGAAATAAATATGGCGTTAAGCAGAAGCTCGAGAATCAATAAAAACCTATTATTATTGGCTAAAATCGAAAATAGTCAGTTTGATATTGTTGAAATTTATATTGATGAGCAGGTAAAGCACAGTATAAGTAATCTGGAAGAACACATCGGTCAAAAAAATATAACTCTTTCAACAGATATTCTGGAAAATGTAAAATCCAGAGGAAATATCTCCTTAACAGATGTATTGATAAACAATCTTTTAATTAATGCAATACGACATACGTCTATCGCAGGAAATATTAAGATAGAACTCTCAAAAGAATATTTCAGGATATCAAACTCTGGCATCGAGGGATTAAATCCTGATTTAATATTTAAACGATTTTCAAGATTTTCTAATGATAATAATGGCAGTGGGCTCGGGCTTGCCATTATCCGTGAGATATGTAGATTTCAAAATTGGGAAATCACCTATACTTTTGAAAATGATAATCATACTTTTTCAGTCAAATTTTAAACGTATAAATTCCTTCTAAAATCTAAAGTTTATTCGTGATCATACTAGGGAACCTAATGATGGTAAGACTTTGGTTCTTAAAGTTTAAAACATATGAAAATTTATTTTACTATCGTCAACTATGATCATATCAGTTGCAAGCTCGAAAATGAATTCCATCGATGATAGATAATACTGTTCTCCAAATGTTCAATAGTACTTTCTATCATTAGATAAAAAAATATATTTAGAGGTCTTTAGGCGAAGGCCGGGCGTAAAATTCAAAATGTCTAGATGACTAAATTTTTATTTTGTGTTTGTGAAACAACTTTATAAAAATCACTAAGAAGATTTTTGGTAATTGACTTTACTCTTTGTTTAGTGAATTTTTTATGCCTTGCGTTTTTTCGTTACACTGCGTCATTTTTGTGATGATCTGGCCAAGAAAACAGCCGTATCTTATTTTGGTCATTTTATTTTACTTTGTTTGGCATAAAAAGGAAAAAAATAAGCTTTATTAATGATCTGTATATCATTAAACGTTTCATTACGTGATGTAAATTTTTGAGTGTTTTTAATACTTGAATTAAAATTTCTGTCTTGCATGTTTATGTAAGCAAGAAGATCAGAGAAGAATTATGAATTAATAAGTAAGAGTAAAAACAATTTAACGATAGCACAAGCTTTGCCCCAAGAGTAGACATCATTAAGAAGTTTACAATGTAGATGATTTTAAATCATCGATAAGAAACAATCTATTATATTATTGTTCTCTTTTTAAAATTCAATTTTTCTACAGAATTCATTCTCAAATTTGCACCGTTTATAAAAATTAAGTTACTTCACATGAAAAAAATTATTACTCTCATTACATTAATAGTTGCTATTAATTTTTCCAGCTCGCAAACAAAAATCTTATTTGATGCCACAAAAGCCGAGATGGCAAGCAATGCAGATTGGGTAATTGACGCTGACTTGCATAATCTGACTGTAAATTCCAATGGAATTGTAACAACGGGCGGGAGTCAAAGTAATCCGCAAAAAATTCCAACACCATCACAGAACGGCATAACAAGTTCTACATCTGAAACCTACTGGAATGGAGCATTAAGTGCCTGGGCTGTCGATTTAGTAAAATTAGGGTATTCGGTAGAGACGTTGCCTTACAATGGGAAAATCACTTATGGAGATTTTACTAACTCACAGGATTTATCTCTTTATAAAGTGTTTGTAGTTGATGAGCCTAACCTTAAATTTACAGCAACAGAAGCCGCTGCATTGGTCAATTTTGTCCAAAACGGAGGCGGATTGTTTATGATAAGTGACCATACGATCAGTGATAGAAACAATGATGGATGGGATTCTCCGGCGATTTGGAATGATATTTTGCAAAACAATACCGTACAAGCCAATCCTTTTGGGATAACTTTCGATTTAGCTAATTTTTCTCAAACTACAACGAATTTTGCGCCACTTCCAGGAAATAAAATCCTTCACGGAATTGCAGGAAATCCCACACAAATGATGTATTCCAACGGAACTTCTATGACCTTGAATAAAACAAATAATTCTACTGTTCAAGGTTTGATTTTCAAAACAGGCTCTTCTACAACAGGACTTACGGGAGCAATGTTAGCTATAGCATCTTATGGCACAGGAAAAGTGTGCGCTCTGGGAGATAGCTCGGTTCCTGATGACGGAACAGGAGATTCCGGGGACAGTTTATATAATGGATATACGGGTGATGCCAATGGGAACCATAAGCCTTTGCTTTTAAATGCTGTAATCTGGCTTGCAGGTGATTCAACTAATCTTCAAACCTCCGATTTGATTTCCAGTAATTCGATGGAAATCTATCCGAATCCGACTTCAGATTTTATTTATCTCAAGGATTTGAAAACAGATTTTTTGGGATATCAATATATTGTTTCCAGTGTTCTAGGTGAGAATTTAGAAATTTCCAATCTTAGTTCCAACACGATAGATTTAAAGAAGTATCCTGAAGGAGTTTATATCATTTCTTTAAATTCTAAAAGCGGAACTAAGACATTTAAAGTCATCAAAAAATAAGTTCACTGGTCTAGTTAAAATAAAATATAATTGGATTCAAAATCTGCATCACTACAGAATTGGTTTTCAGCTTTACATTATTAATTTAAAATATTGTTAAAAATGAAAAATTTATTATTAGCAATATCATTGGTAAGTCTAAGTGTATTCGGTTATTCTCAGGAGAAAAAAGAAAAAAAGGAAAATGTAGAAGTTCCCAGTGTTGTGGAGAAGGCTTTTTCAGAGAGCTTATCCTAACACTAAAGCAGAATGGGAAAATGAAGACGGAAAATTTGAAGTAAGTTTCAAATACAAAGATCAGGAAATGAGTGTTGTCTATAATGCTGAAGGGATTTTGGAGGAAAAAGAAACCGAAATCAGAGCCGCTCAACTTCCGGCAGCTGTGTCATCCTATATTGCAAAAAATAAATTGGGAAAAATAAAGGAAGCCGCAAAAATTACAAAATCCGATGGCACCGTATTATACGAAGCCGAGGTTGCTACAGGAGATGCATTATTTGATTCGAAAGGTAGTTTTATTAAACTTCAGAAAGATTAAATGTGTTAGTATAGTGTTTATTAAGTGGAAGTTACTAATTCAGTTGCTTCCATTTTTTATTTAAATAGTAAAACTCAGTAAAAATTCAAAATTTCTTCTAAATCGAATCTCATTTTTGTGCAATAATCTTTAAATGAACATCACAATGCTGAAGAATTTGTTTTTCCTGTTTTTATTATTCACAATGAGTATGGTCGGTGCACAGGTTTCCAATGTAACGATTTCCGGAATTGTAAAAGATAAAGCGGACAAGAAAAATCTGGCTTATACCAATATTGTTTTAAAAAAATCAAGCGACGATACTTTTGTTGCCGGAACGATTACGAATGAAGAGGGTAGATTTTCACTTGAAGGGATAAAACCGGATAATTATCATTTAGAAATTTCTGCTTCAGGTTATACTATAGAAAAGCAAAATCTCTTTGTGGGAAGCCTATCCTCGTTTATAGAAATCCCTGTAGCTGAACTTGAGCCTGCTTCTGTAAAAGAAACAAAGATTGATGAAGTCGTTTTGACCTCAACCAAGAAAAATGAAATCAGCAATCAGATGGATAAGAAGACCTATTCTGTAGCAGATAACATCAGTCAGAGTGGAGGTTCTGTGCTTCAATCGATGCAGAATCTTCCCGGCGTTACCGTTCAGGATGGGAAGGTTCAGCTGAGAGGAAATGATAAAGTGACTGTTTTGATTGATGGGAAACAAACTGCTCTTACAGGTTTCGGAAGTCAGACCGGACTGGATAATATTCCCGCTTCTTCTATTGACAGAATTGAAATCATCAACAATCCTTCATCAAAATATGATGCGAACGGAAATGCCGGAATCATCAATGTTGTTATGAAGAAAAACAAACAAAACGGCTGGAATGGAAAAGTAGGTTTCACTTATGGAACAGGTTCGCTTTGGGAAAGAAAAGAAAATCTTCCCACCATAAGACCTCAATATACTTTCACACCGAAAATTAATCCTTCGTTGTCTCTTAATTATAGAAAAGATAAAGTAAACCTTTTCCTACAGGCAGATAATCTTTATACACAGACATTGAATAAAAATGAATTTGTTACGAGAACTTATGACGATGGAACTGTGATTAATTCCCAGTTGAAAAGAAATAGAAACACAAATTTTCTCACCACAAAAGCAGGCCTTGACTGGAATATCGATTCTCAAAACTCATTGACAATTTCCGGAATGTACGGAAGCGAAAAAATAATCGACCGTGGAGACCAGCCTTTTTTTAACGGAGATATGTCTCAAAGGCTTCGTTTGTGGCAGTTTCTGGAAGATGAGCTGAAGACAACCATTATGGGAACTGCAAATTATCAACATAAATTCAAAGAAGCTGGGCATTTACTGAATGTAGGTTTTAATTATACCTTCCACAGGGAAGATGAAAAATATTTTTATGATAATTATTTACCGGCTTCTACAGGAACAGATGCTTTTAAGTTATTATCGGATGAACAGGTTTACGATTTCAATGTTGATTATATAAAGCCTTTAAAATACGGACGTTTAGAAGCAGGAATAAAACTAAGAAACAGAAGTATTCCTACAAATATGAATTTCATTCCGGGAGCAAACTCTGTTTTGGATGTGAATGCAGGAGGATGGGCAACTTACAAAGAATTAATTCCTGCTGCTTACACCAATTATATATTTGAAACTCCAAAATGGGAAGCTGAGTTGGGTTTGAGATTGGAATATGTAAAAGTTCAGTATGATGTCAATCCAAACCATCCTACTTATAAAAGTGACAGCTACAATTACACACAGCCATTTCCAAATTTGAGATTAGCTTATAAGCTGAATGATAAAAATAAGATTTCCGTATTTTATAACAGAAGGGTAGACCGACCAAATGAAGTAGATATCAGAATTTTTCCAAAATATGATGATGCGGAAATTATAAAGGTTGGAAACCCTGCTTTGCGTCCGCAATTCACAAATTCGCTTGAATTAGGTCACAAGTACAATTGGGACAGTGGATATTTATATTCTGCATTGTATCACCGTTTTGCTAATGGAACAATTACAAGAATTTCAAGTATTGTTCCGGGAAGCACGTTGGTTTATGCTGTGTTTCAGAATGCCGGGAAAAGTTATAATTCCGGACTTGAAATGATTTTAAATCAAAAAATTTCAAAAGTATATTCATTTAATATTAATGGAAATCTTTACAGAAACCAGATTGATGCTTTTACAGTTACCAATCTTTATCCAACTCCCAATTCTTTTTCGGCAGAAATGCAGAAAGCAATATCGGGAAATGTGAAATTCAATAATATATTCAAGCTTTCTAACGGATTTGATGCGCAGCTGACGGCTGTTTATCTTGCTCCGGATATTATTCCGCAAGGAAAAATAGGTTCAAGGTTTTTAATGGATTTGGGTGTTAAGAAATCTATCCAGAACGGTAAAGGAGAATTATTCTTTAATGCCACAGATTTGTTGAATACAATGGTCATTAAAAAACAAATTCAAGGTGTTGGTTTCCGTTACACGAGCGATGATTACTATGAAACACAAGTGATACGATTAGGATATAGTTACAAGTTTTAAGACGAGTAAAATGAACATTTTATTACAGGCTGTGAGAGACAACGTTATATTATTTCTAACAGAAAACCTTTCTCCACAACTGACTTTTCATAATATAACCCACACGTACGAAGTGGTTGCTGCGGTACGTGAAATAGCGAGAGAAAATACACTTTCTGATGATGACTTTTGTGCTTTAGAGATTGCAGCTTGGTTTCACGATTGCGGATATGCTATTTGCTACAAAGGTCACGAGGAAGAGAGCAAAAGAATTGCTAAGAATTTCTTAGAGAATTTTAATTGTGATGCATCTTTTATTGATACAGTTTTAAAATGTATCGAGGCAACAAAATATCCCCAAAATCCTGTTTCAGAAATTGAAAAAATTATCTGTGATGCGGATATGTTTCATTTAACAAGAACCAATTATAATCAATATGAAAAAGCTTTAAGACTTGAGTTCGAAAAATTTATCGGACTAACCTTTACCGACGAAGAATGGAAAATAAAGAACCTTGCCTTCTTACAAAATCAGCAATATTTTACATTATATGGACAAAGCGTTCTGAAAAGATTTAAAGATGTAAATATTCAGTTGATCAATTCTTCTGACAAACTTTAATACCCGAAAAAAATGTCACATTATCTTCAGAAAACAACAATCAGCTTTTTCATTATACTATCAATTTGCGGAAAAATTTCTGCTCAAAATAATGATTCAATTCAAGTTCAGGAAACAAAAACGGACAGGACAGTTGTCTTAAACACAGAAAAAAATACCTTAAGCTATAAAAAATTAATCATACCAACTGCGCTTATCGGATATGGAGTGGCGAGTTTAAGTGTCAATGGTTTAAAGCAACTCAACTTCTCAACCAGAGACGAAATCAATGAACATAAACCTGACCATATCAGACTGGATAACTATACACAATTTGCTCCTGCAGCTTTGGTATACGGATTAAATGCATTTGGAGTTGAAGGAAAGCATAACTTCAGAGACCGAACTATCATTTATGGAACATCGGTTTTAATTACCTCAGCATTTGTAATGCCCCTGAAACATATTGTTAAAGAGGAAAGGCCAGACCAATCTAATAAACTTTCTTTTCCTTCAGGCCATACAGCGCTTGCTTTTGCATCTGCGCAGTTTATGTACCGAGAGTATAAGGATACTAACTTTTTGTTGAGTATTTCAGGTTATTCATTTGCTGTATTCACAGGAGTTTATAGAATGTTAAATGATAAACACTGGTTTGGAGATGTAGTCGGAGGTGCGGGATTTGGTATTCTTTCTACGGAATTGGCGTATTGGCTTTATCCAAAAATCAACAATCTTTTGCGAGGAAAGAATAAAAATTCAGCGACAATGGTAATGCCTTTCTACCAAAATAAAAGTGTGGGAATAGGCTTTGTTAAAAATTTTTAAAGTTTGTATAATGTGGTTTTACTATGCAATACTATCAGCATTCTTTGCTGCATTCACGGCTGTTTTTGCTAAAATAGGAGTTTCCCATATCAATTCAAATCTGGCAACCGGAATCCGAACGATTATTATCGTAGTACTTGTTTGGAGCATTGTTTTTATTAAAGGCGAAGCGAAAGATATGGGTTCGCTGTCAAAAATAAATATTATTTTCCTTGTGTTGTCAGGAGTTTCGACAGGTTTGTCTTGGTTGTTTTATTTCAAAGCACTTAAAATCGGAAAAGTTTCGCAAGTTGCTGCTGTTGACAAATTGAGTGTGGCAATAGCCATCATTTTTGCAGTGTTGTTCTTTAAAGAAACTTTGACCTTGAAAACAGCAATCGGAGCAGTATTGATAATAGGTGGAACAATATTATTGGCATTAAAATAATTGAAGGTTCTTCAGAATCAAAAAAGGCACCAACATCTGGTTCGTGTTTTTTTTTATTTATTATAAATGAAATTTAGCAACTACTTTTTTATGTCAAAAGCTATAAATTCAGAATTTTTTCAGAATTAGGTTTCACTTTTGCGCTATAAATAAATCGCTTTGAAACAACTATTAATTCCTATTGCTTTACTTTCTATTGTCTTAGCTAATGCTCAAACCTCCAATTCTGGAACGATAAACGGAAAACCAACTGATACTTTAAAAAATAACCAAATTAAAAATATTCAGGAAGTCATTATTTCCGGAAAGAAAGCCATTGTAGAAAACAAAGTTGATAAGATAGTCTATAATGTTGCCAACGATATAACATCTCAAAATGGTGCAGCCATTGACATTTTAAGAAAAGTTCCTCAGGTAACGGTAGATGCAGACGGAAATGTTGAATTACAGGGAAATCCCGATGTAAGATTTTTAATTAATGGAAAACCGTCAAGCATCTTTGGGAATAATCTTGCGGATGCATTGGCTTCCATCCCGGCGAGCCAGATTAAAAGTATCGAAGCCGTCACAAGCCCTGGTGCAAAGTATGATGCGCAAGGAACGGGAGGAATCATCAATATTGTTTTAAATGAAAGTAAAGTCAAAGGAATTAATGCGATTATCAATGCATCTGCCGGAACACGTTTTGAAACCGGCGCTGTCAATCTGAATTTTAGAAATAATAATTTTAGTTTGAATGCTTTTTTCAGTGGAAATGCGCAGCTAAAATCCCGAACGCCATCTTCACAAGACAGATTTTCACATTCAGAAACATCTCAATCCCGATTACTGCAAAATGGTTATACAGATTTCCAGCGACACGGCTATCGTACAGGCTTAGGTTTTGACTTGTCAATAAATAAAACTAATACATTGAGCGGTTTGGTTTCTTACAATGATTTTGCCAACAGAAGTATTGGTTTCATTAATCAAGAGCAATACATTAATGATTTTTCCACTTCAACCGAAAAGTCAGTTATTGGTTATAGAAACTCTGACAATCGTTCGTCTGTCAATTCCATTGATGCAAATTTGAGCTACAGAAAAACCTTTCAAAAGGAAGGACAGGAATTGACAGCGGATTATTTGGTAAGTTATGGTTCTCCGAAAAGTAATTATTTACAGACTCAAAATTTAGCAGGAGCTTTATCTCCGTACGATGGTATTTTAGGAAGTAATCCTGGAACAGATGCAAGTCATAATTTATCTGTAGATTATGTGCAGCCAATTAATGATAAAGTGACATTGGAAATGGGTACGAAAGCTATTCTTCAACACATTACCAATACTACTAATGTTAGCGTTTTGGATACTTTATCGGGACAATACCAGCAAGATACCTTTCAATCTTTCCGTTTAAAATATGATATGGGCGTTTATGCGGTTTATATTTCTTCTTCTTTAAAATTATTTAATGATTGGCTGGATGTAAGAGCCGGAGCACGTTATGAATACACAACCGTTAAAATTGATTATCAGAATACCCATATTCCATCTTATAGTTTGCTTGTTCCGTCATTTATTTTGTCTCATAAGTTCGAAAGTGGGGAGACTATAAAAATGGCTTACACAAGAAGAGTAGAGCGACCGGAATATTCTGAACTGAATCCGTTTTTGAATTTCAGCGATCCTCATAATATAATGACGGGAAATCCTTTATTAAAACCGGAAATAGGCGATAATATGGAATTAGGCTACAACAAGAATTTTGAAAACGGAGCTAATCTTTCATTTACGCTTACGGAAAGAATCAACAGTCAGGATTTGAAACAAATCACCACTTTCTACCCAATTTATAATGTCAATGGAACAGATTACACCAATGTTTCTGTGACTTCCAGAGATAATATAGGGAAAGAATACAATTCGGGAGGGATTTTGTCCGGTTCACTTCCGCTTTTCAATAACAAATTAAATCTTCGTGGAAATATGATGCTTTTTCACAGATATATAGTGAGTGATTATTTTGAAAATGTTGATATGGGATTCCGTTACCGTTTAAATCTGAATCTGAATTATCTGTTTCCCAAAGATTGTATTGTAGAAATGTTCGGAAATTATAATTCTGCAGCGAAAAATATTCAGGGTAAAAATCCACAATCGATTACATACAATATTGCAGCTCGAAAACAGTTCTGGAACAAGAAGGCAAGTATCGGTATTACAGCCACAAATCCTTTCAACAAGTACATAAAACAATTAACAATTGTTGATACAAGGGATTACAACTCTTATACAGTACGATACCTGCCGCTTCAATCTTTTGGAATAAGTTTCAGTTACAAGTTTGGTAAGGTAGATTTTAAAAAAGATAAAGATATTAGTGATGATTATTTAAACGGAGCTTCACAAGGAAATTAATACGTACTTATAATTTTTTTCCTGAGGTTCACAACTTTTTCAGACTAACAATGTAATACCATTAATAAGAGCATAGGTGTTTTTATATGCTCTTACAATTTGTTATTTATTCTAATTTTTTAAAGTAAAAATTTAAGGCAAAATCAAAAATTCAAAATTTCTACAAAATTCAAATTTAATTTTATTGATTAATTTTGAAATAATACATTAGTGTTAACTGTCTGATATTGGCGTTTAAATTTGTTAACTTTAAATTAATATGAAAGATATTGATGATGGTTTTCTAAAAGGAAGAATCAAGAGTCTGAATTACACCGTAAAAGGTGCTTTTCTGTTGCTGAAAACAGAACATTCTATAATATTACAATCTGCTATAGGTGTCATTTTTGTGCTTGCAGGTTTTTATTTTGGAATATCCAAAATAGAATGGATGTTTCAAATTTTGGGAATCGGACTCATCTTAACAGCAGAAAGTCTGAATACTGCAGTTGAAAAATTATGTGATTTTATCCATCTGGATTATCATAAAAAGATAGGCTTTATCAAAGACATTGCTTCCGGAGCAATGACGTTTGCGGTTACTTCTGTTTTAATTATACTTATTATTATTTATTACCCATATTTATATGAAAAATTTATTTCGTAGCAGATTTTCTGTACTGTTCAGTGTTCTGGCTTTGTATATTATTTTATCATTTTTAGTAAGAATAGTACTTCTTATCTGGTCTGCTGGAGATGCAGACTTAAATTTATTTTATATACTTAGGGCATTCTTCACAGGATTTTGTTATGACGTTACCATTGGCTCATTGTTTCTGGCTTTGTATGCCGTTTATTTATTGATTTTCCCAAAGAAATGGATTGGTTCTTTGTTTGATAAATTTTTTACCTATTTTTATCTCACGCTAATTTTCATTATAATCTACTTCAGCTTATTGGCAGAAATACCATTCTGGGATGAATTTGGCGTCAGGTTCAATTTCATTGCCGTCGATTATCTGATTTACACTTACGAAGTTGTTGAAAATATAAACCAGTCATATCCTTTGCCTTTAATTGGAGTCGTTTTAATAGGATTGATTGTGTCTACGTTTCTTTTATTTAAAAAATTAAACATCTTTAAAGAAACCTTTTCAAATAAAATTTCTAGCGGTAAACGTTTACTTTTTGCTATTCCTTTTTTAGCAATTGCAGTGGTGTTTGGACTTGTTATGAAAAACAAACAGGCCGACTTTAGCAACAATCTTGTGATGAATGAAGTGGGGAAGAACGGTGCATTTTCATTTGTGACTGCCTTTAAGTCTAATGAATTGGATTATGAAACATTCTATCCCAAACTTCCTGAAAAAGAAGCATATTCTATCGTTAAGAAAAAGCTTTTACAGGAAAATCAAAGTTATGCATCAAGGAAATACGATGATATTTCCAGAATTACTAAAGGAGGACAGGAACAAAAACCAAATATCATCCTGATTGCCATAGAAAGTTTCAGTGCCGATTTTTTAAGCACCTTTGGTAATAAAGATAATCTTACCCCTAATTATGAAAAATTAGCGAACGAAAGCATTTTCTTCACAAACCTTTATGCAACCGGAACAAGAACTGTAAGAGGAATGGAAGCTCTAACATTGTCGGTTCCACCAACACCGGGAAATAGCATCGTAAGAAGACCAAATAATCAGAATTTATTTTCCGTTTCCACCATTGTAAAATCAAAAAATTATCAGCCTTATTTTATTTACGGCGGCGATGGTTATTTTGATAATATGAATAATTTTTTCGGAGGACAAGGCTTTGATATCGTTGACCGAAATCGAGGAAATCCTTTATCGGATGAGATTAAAACGCAAAGATTTGCTATTAATGATAATGAAGTAAGTTTTGAAAACGCGTGGGGAATCTGTGATGAAGACCTTTACAAGCAATCAATAAAATATGCAGATATCAGCAGTAAAGCAAACAAACCGTTTTTCCAGTTTGTGATGACGACTTCCAATCATAAACCCTATACTTTTCCAGCAGGAAAAATAAACCTTCCGCAAGGTGACAGAAATGCTGCTGTCAAATATACGGATTATGCTTTAGGAAAATTCATCGCGGATGCGAAAACAAAACCGTGGTTCAAAAATACGGTATTCGTTATCGTTGCAGACCATTGTGCAAGCAGTGCAGGAAAGTGGGAAATCAATATTGACAGGCATCATATTCCTGCGATTATTTATAATCTTAACCAACAACCTGAAAAAATTGACCGTTTAACTTCGCAGATTGATGTAATGCCGACTTTATTCGGATATCTGGGCTGGAATTATAATACAAGTTTGTACGGAAAAGACATTAATCAGATGAAAGCCGGAGACGAACGTGCTTTCATCGGAAATTACAGAACTTTAGGAATGCTAAAAGGAAATGTTTTCACCCAGATTGATGACCGAAGAAGAGTAAAACAATTTGCCGTCGCAGGAAATCAAAAACAGACTTTATCAGAAATCAAAACAAAAAATCAAGAATTGGCTTCTGAAACAATTTCTTATTATCAGACGGCAAGTGTTAGGTTTAAGAATGGAAAAATGAAAGCTAAATAATAACGATGTGGCATTGTATAAATAAATTAATAAAAGATGAGACTTGAAAATTTTCTGAAAACCCATAAAAGAATATTGTTTCGAGCTTCACTAATTACAATTCTCATTGCATTTGTAACGTTGAGCTGTTTGGTTTTTTTTCTTCCGCTGGAATATCTGGACATCCATATTTCCGAGGAGATACAGGAAAAGCAAACGCCTTATCTTGATTCAATAATGGTTTGGCTTAGCTGGTTTGGAAGAACAAGCGTTTCGGTAATTATTGTTGGAACAACAGCTGTTTTATTCCTTTTTTCAGGGTATAAAAAAGAAAGTATTTTGGTTATATCTACACTTTTATCAGGCATTGTCGGTTTGGGATTTAAAATGCTCATCAACCGACCGCGTCCTTCCAAAGATTTTGTTGTACTGTTGGAAGAAACGAAATATCAAAGTTTTCCCAGCGGTCACGTTTTGTTCTACACTGTATTTTTTGGCGCTATGATATTGATCATTCTAAATTTAAAAAAGATAAGATATAAGGTCAAATTATTTCTAATTATAATCTGTCTTTCTTTTGTCTTTTTTGGAGCTGTTTCCAGAGTTTATCTTGGTGCACATTGGTTTACAGATGTTTTGGGAGGATTTATTCTTGGAATTTTTTGTGTTTTGATTATGGGGTATTTTTATGTTAGAAGTAATAAGAATATCTCTGCAAACAAGTGATTAAGAATTTTCTTTAAGATCTAAAAACATATTTAATACATTAACACTTGGATATAGGTAATGTGGGGTATTTGTGGATTATTACTGGATGAGGGTTAAAAATAGCGTTGGTGTACTCATAATAAATTTTACAGGCCTAAGAGTTGCTAGATAAGTTATAAGCCGAAATAGGCTGCATCTGACTTTGCCTGAGTCAATGCGTGAAACCTCTTACAATTTTGTAAAAATAGATGATTATTATGAGGCCACAATTATCTAGGGAAGATCATTTTAAGCTTTCCACAATCCAAAAGATTTATTTACAAAAAAAAGAACGGTCTGTCTTTATACTTTATGCAATTTGTATACAGATTACGGATATAAAAGGTTTGGATTTTGAAATCTACAGGGTCTTTGTAATAAAAAGAGTTTTCAGACCATTATAAGAAATTGCAGGAGGCAATCTGACCAAAGATGCGAGTTAAAGGTATTTGTAGTAATGTATATAATACTTAATCGGTTTATATATTTATAGTAGCTATTACTGAGATATAGAATACTTTAGCCACCCTTTTAACCACTCTTTAAAATAAAAATGCCCTGATAACAGTAGTTTCAGAGGATTTTATGTACCAAGGACCGGAGTCGTTGAATATGTCTATGCCCTGATGGCCAAAGAAGCTGATATCTCAACGCCGGATTTGCACTTATTTCCCTTTCAAAATGGGAACGGTCATTTCGCTGTAAAAAGATTCGACAGCGATGGTAATAAGAGGTTACATATGCACACTGTAAACGGCTTACGTCATAGCAATTTCAGATTACCTTCGCTTGATTATGAAGATTTACTGAACTTGACTGCAACCCTGACAAAAAGATATTCGTGAAGTCGATAAAATGTATCGACTGGCGGTCTTCAATGTAATGGCTCACAATAGTGATTACCATGCAAAAAATTTTGGCTTTTTAATGGACGAAACTGGAAACTGAAAACTTTCTCCTGTCTACGATTTAACATTTTCGACAGGTCCTGGCAGAGAGCAGAGTACCATGGTTTTAGGAGAAGGCAGAAAAGTAGGTATAAAACATTTATTTAAATTAGAAAGTGAAGCTAAACTATTAAAGGAGTTTATAGAGAATATTATTGAGCAAACAAGTTTCGCACTTAGTAAATGATCAAGACTATCAGAAGATTTCGGAGTTAGTACATTCAATAGAGAATTAATAGGTAGATTAATTAAAACATTTTAATCAAAAATTTGAGCTATACTTGTAAGGAATCTAACTTTATTTTCCTTATAAAATTAGATGAAAATTGAGGTGTACAGGCGAAATGTATCAATTATCAATGTCGAATCCCGGAAATGTTAATTGTCTGATTTACAGCAATTTATAAGGTTGGAGATGTACAAAAGTAGTACAAATGTACTTTTAAATTTATCGTCAAATATTGTAAAATATTGGTTTACAATTGCTTAACGTGACGAGATTAGTGCGGAAATGTAGAAAAAAAAGAAGTTGCAGCATCTTAATTCTGTACCACTTTTGTACACCTTAGATTGTGTAAACTACCATTAATAAACACTTCTATAGATACTGTATCGGGAAGTAGTTAAACATACAAAAGTTAATACTTGCAAAATGTATTCTTATCCTCATCAAAGATACATTCTGGCTTACTTTAACAAATATTTATAAACGATGTTACCTTTCTCGGCACTATATTTTCTTTGAAAATGGCATATTAACACCAAAAAATAGAATATTATGTCAAAGAAAGTAGCCATACTGGCAACCCACGGATTCGAAGAAAGTGAATTAAGTTCTCCAAAAGAACATCTTGAACAGCAAGGATGGACGGCGCACATTGTCAGCCCGAAATCTGGAACTATTAAAGCCTGGGCAGAAAAAGATTGGGGCCGGGAATATGATGTAGACAAAACGCTGGATGAAGTTTCTTCTTCTGATTATGATGCGTTAGTACTGCCTGGCGGCGTTATCAACCCGGATCAGTTAAGGACCAATAAGAAAGCGATATCATTTGTGCAGGATTTTTTCCAGCAGCATAAACCTGTAGCTGCCATTTGTCACGGGCCTCAAATCCTGATAAGTGCCAACGCTGTGGAGGGAAGAAAAATGACTTCGGTAGAATCTATCAGTATCGATCTGAAAAATGCCGGTGCCCAATGGGAAAATAGTGAAGTAGTGGTAGATGAAGGTTTAGTTACCAGCCGAACGCCGGAAGATCTTCCTGCTTTCAATGCGAAAATGGTGGAAGAAATAAAAGAAGGAAAACACCAAGAGCAAACTTTATAGATTTTCAAAAATAATAAAACAAAGCAGCCCGGAAAATATTTTCCGGGCTGTTTTGTTGCATAAAAAAAATCATCGACAATAATTTATTTCAATTTTCTTACCGATGATTGTATTTATAAGCGTTTTTAGTAAATATTTTATGCTATTATATTCGCACTTCATTGATACCTAATTGATCAATCAGGTTTTGAAGATGTGAAATATCTTTTAATACTTTCTGATAAGAAGATCTGGCGTATTCTGCAAAAGTATTGCGTTCTGGCTTTAGGTCAGTTTCAAAAACGCTATTGATTTGCGGCGTTTCTACAATATCATCCTTATAATCATCCAGGCAGGCATCGATAGCGGATTGCTTTTTTTTGCAAGTTATACGCTCTTTAAGCTTTTTTAGAGAGCTTAACATATAAGGGTTATCATTGTAAGGATTTACAAAACTACTGTTTTCCTGTTCTCCCTGAAATATGAAAAAACCGTCTTCTCCGGCCATTTTCAAAAAGTTTTTATCAAATATCATAGTGTGAAAAGGTGTTAAGTTATTATCAAATAATTGAAAGTATTTAAAATTGATTATCAATTTTAAGACCATAAATTTATTTTATAGCAATGATGAGTGAATTTTTTGAAAAAAAGATTGATTTGTTTTTATTATGATTTACGGCACTTTAAAGTATTTACTATAAAGTTTTGCCAACAATGAATTTTATTAATGATTTGGCAGACAAATTGTTACCTCAATTGCAACACACCAAATACTTACTATTATGAAAAATACGGTTTTAAGCCTTATGGCTGTTGCAGCACTAATGTCTTGCAACAAAAAGGAAACAACATCTTTGAACACATCCGGAGACAGCACAGTAGCAACATCTGCGGATTCCGGGAATATGGCAATGGATAGCACCAATATGCCTATGGATTCATCTGCCGCCGCCGCATCAGGTGATGCTACAAAAGGAATGAGCGCACAGGATAAAAAATTTGCTGACGCTGCTGCAAAAGGCGGAATGATGGAGGTGATGCTCGGAAAGCTGGCGGCTACCAATGCATCGAATGCTGCAGTGAAGTCGCTTGGAGCAATGATGGTTAAAGATCATAGTACGGCTAATGAGGAGCTTAAAAAATGGGCGGCATCATCCCGTTATAGTTTACCTACAGCAATGGACGCAGATCAGCAAAAAATGTATGATGATCTTAAATCTAAAAAGGGAGCTGATTTTGATAAGGCTTATACCGAACTAATGGTTAATGATCACAAAAAAGATATATCAGAGTTTAAAGAGGAAGCGACAAACGGAACAGATGCGTCCCTGAAAGCATTTGCAGGAAAAACAGTTCCGACGCTGGAACACCATCTTATGGAATCAGAAAAAGCATGGAAAGCAGTTAAATAAAATAGCATACAAGATTAAAAAAATTGAGCAGTGATGCTCAATTTTTTTTATATACACACAGTATTATTTAATGAGGTCTAGATCCGGCTGTGCATATTTATGGACTTTCATATACAGTGTTGTCTTGGTCTGGAATACACCTTCAATTTTAGCAATTTTCTGATTGACAAGCTGATGCAGCTGCTCATTATTCTTGCTCATAATATCGACCTCGATGTCGAATTCTCCTGCAGTATTGGCAAGGAAACTAACTTCGGGCATCTTCAAAAGTGTACTGATAACATCCGGAATCATTTTAGCAGGCCGCACGGATACTGCAATATTCGCATAGGCATTAAAACCAACATTCTGAGGATTAATCCGTCCTACAATCTGGATCGTTTTTTCATCAATCAGCTTGGTCACCCTGCTTCGCACATTACTGATTGATACTTTAAGTTTATCAGCTATTTCCGTAAAAGAAGCGCGTCCGTCCCTTTGGAGCTCTTTTAGAATCAGGAAATCGATATCATCCAGCTTATTTTCCATTGGTAATAAATTTTACACAAAAATACATAAATTTTGCAAATTTTTTAGAATCGTTATAAATTATTGTAAAAATTGCAATTATGTAAAAATTGTTTTTTAGATTAGCTTTTAATAAAATCATTGAAAAATCAATAATAGAAATGTCAAATAAATACGGAAAAGCTAAGAATTATATTAATGGTATGTTGACGGAAACAATCACCAACCGCTGGATGAACGTAGAATCGCCTCTTACAGGAGAAGTTATTGCTGAAGTTGCACTATCATCTAAAGAAGATTTGGATATAGCTGTGTCTGCGGCAAAAGAGGCGTTTAAAACATGGTCAAAAACGCCTATTAAGGATCGGGTTCAGGTATTTTTCAGATACAAAAGGCTTCTCGAGCAACATATTGATGAGCTTTCAGCGCTGATTCAGGAGGAAAACGGAAAAACATTTGACGAGGCCAGGGCAGAAGTCGAAAAAAGCATTGAGCTGACAGAATTTGCAGTATCCCTTCCTCAGCTGATTCAGGGTGAGATTCTGGAAGTCAGCAAAGGTGTGGAATGCCGCACAGAACACGCCGCTTTAGGTGTTGTAGCCTCTATTGTGCCATTTAATTTTCCGTCCATGGTTCCTAACTGGACTATCCCAAATGCCATAACATTGGGCAATACAATGATACTCAAGACATCCGAATTGGTTCCATTGAGCGCGTTAAAAATTGCTGAGCTTTTGAAACAGGCAGGACTTCCGGACGGTGTATTGAACATCGTTCACGGTGAAAAGGAGATTGTTGAAGCAATATGTGATCATCCCGATATTGAAGCGGTTTCGTTTGTAGGTTCTACTAAGGTGGCAAAAATAGTTTACCAGCGTGCAACATCTAATCTAAAGAGATGTCTGGCACTCGGTGGTGCAAAAAACCACTTATTGGTGCTTCCGGATGCTAATCCTGAAATGACTGCTGCTAATGTTACAGCCTCAATGTCCGGTTGCGCCGGGCAGCGGTGTATGGCTGCTTCGGCAATGGTTGCTGTAGGACAAACCGACCATATTATTGCTAAAATGGTTCAGGAAGCTCAAAATGTAGTTCCGGGAAAAAATCTGGGATCCGTGATTTCTAAAGCTGCCAAAGAAAGAATAGAAGGCTACATTACCCAGGCTGAAAAAGACGGGGCAAAAATTCTTCTTGATGGAAGAGGTTATAAAGTGGGAGGCAAAGAAAATGGTTACTATGTAGGGCCAACAATTATTGATTATGTAACGCCGGAAATGTCTGTTGCTAAAGAAGAAATCTTCGGACCTGTAATTTCCATTATCAGAAGCCGTAGCCTGGAAGAAGCTATAAAAATAGAAAATGCCAATCCGTACGGAAATGCAGCGTCTGTTTTCACACAAAGTGGCGGATTGGCCAGATATGTTATGGAAAATGCTTCAGCTGGAATGATTGGTGTAAACATCGGTGTTCCGGTTCCGAGAGAGCCTTTTTCCTTCGGAGGCTGGAATGAGTCGAGATTCGGAGTGGGCGATATCACCGGAAAAAGTTCCATTGAATTTTGGACAAAACTTAAAAAAATGACTACCAAATGGAATCCTGAAGCGGGAATCAACTGGATGAGTTAAAGTAATTTTAAATTAAAAATTAAAAATGTCAGATACATTAAAACATAAAATCAACAGACAGGATGTTATAGACAATGCATTGGATTATACGATAATGTCCTGGTCCAAACAAAAAGGCATCGATCCTTTCGCCATAGAAAGAGCAGAAGGGGTTTATCTTTACGATTACAGTGGACAAAAAATCATTGATTTTTCATCGGGTCTGATGAATTCTAACATTGGTTACGGCGATCAGCGGGTAACGGAAGCTGTTGTAAAGCAGATGCAGGAAGTGGCATTTATTTCGCCAAGCTGTGTTTCGAAAGTCAGGGGAGATTTGGGTAAAAAGCTTGCCGAAATCTGTCCGGGTGATTTGAATCGTGCGTTTTTTACAGTCTGTGGCGCAACATCTAATGAAAATGCCATAAAGCTGGCAAGACTTTATACAGGTCGTCACAAGATCTTTACAAGATATCAGTCTTATCACGGTGCTACCATTGGTGCTATTTCCGCAGGTGGCGATCCAAGGAAAATTCCTGTAGATTCTCAGCAGGCTCCTAATTTTATTCATTTCGATTTACCTTACGCATATCGTTATGAATATGGCGAAGAAAATCTTCTTAAAGATGCGGTGGCTTCACTGGAAAGACAAATTGAATATGAAGGACCAAATACTATTGCCGCTATTCTCCTCGAAGGCGAATCCGGAACTTCCGGCTGTCTCCAGTATCCGAAAGGTTATTTGAAAAAAGTCAGAGAAATCTGCAATAAGCATGGGATTTTGTTAATCATTGATGAAGTGATGTCTGGCTTCGGAAGAACCGGGAAATGGTTTGGTTTCCAGAACCACGACATCATTCCGGATATGATTGTAATGGCAAAAGGTCTCACCTGCGGTTATCTGCCGCTTGGCTGTGTTATGGTGTCGGAAAAAATTGCTTCAAAATATGATGATGCGGTTCTTCCGCTAGGTTTAACTTATTCAGCGCACGCAGTTTCCTGCGCAGCAGCTATGGAGGTGATTAAGATCTATGAGCAGGATAATTTAATCGAAAGAGCGGCTGAAATGGGTAAGTATCTCGAGTCAAGAATTGAAGAAATGAAAAAGATTCACCCTTCAATCGGTGATTTCCGAAATACAGGATTGCTTGGATGCCTGGAATTAGTGAAAAACAGGGAAACCAAAGAACCAATTGCGCCTTTCAATGCAAAGCCGGATGATATGGCTGTGATGAATAAAGTGGCTGCAAAAATCAAAGAACTTGGGATGTACACTTTCGTAAGATGGGGTTATATTTTCATTGCACCACCTTTGATCATCACGAAAGAAGAAATGGAACAAGGTCTGGCCATTATCTCCGAAGCCCTTAAAATTGCGGATGAAGCTACCTATTAAATTTCATAAAAACAATGCCAGATACCAATCAGAATCCTGTTTTCGATCCAAAACTTTATAATGAAGATTTGGCTCCTGTTTCTCCGAATAAAAGAACTTGGAGTACCTGGAACTATGCTTCATTATGGATCAGCATGTCGATGTGCATCCCGACTTATATGCTGGCTAGCTCACTGATAGAGGGCGGAATGAACTGGTGGCAATCGGTACTGACGATATTTTTGGGAAATCTTATTGTTCTGATCCCGATGATCCTGAACGGTCACGCTGGAACCAAATACGGAATTCCATTTCCGGTGTTTGCCAGAGCCAGCTTTGGAACGGCAGGTGCCAATATTCCGGCATTATTGAGAGCAATCGTTGCATGCGGTTGGTTCGGTATTCAAACCTGGATTGGCGGCGTTTCTCTTTACCAGATTCTGAGAGTCTGGATACCTTCGCTTCCTGAACCGGCAATTACCGGGTTTTTTCCACCATTTCCGGAGATGCTCTGCTTTTTTATTTTCCTGATTATCAATATGGTTGTCGTTTATTTCGGAGTAGACAGTATCCGCAAGTTGTTGGTATTCAAAGCGGTTTTTTTGCCTGCGGCAGCATTTGCTTTATTATTCTGGGCTGTTTATTCAACAAAAGGTTTAGGCGAAATTCTGGATCAGCCTTCAAAATTTCAATCGTCTTCAGAATTCTGGACGTTTTTCTTTCCGGCTCTGACAGGAATGGTAGGATTCTGGGCAACTTTATCATTGAATATTCCTGATTTTACAAGATATGCGACTTCTCAAAAAGCTCAGATCAATGGACAAATGATCGGCTTACCGCCGTCAATGGCTGTTTTCTCGTTTATCGGCGTTGTGGTGACGTCTGCAACGACCATCATCTACGGAACAACGATTTGGGATCCTGTGATCCTGGCAGGAAAGTTTGAGAATAAAATTCTGGTGACTTTAGCAATGATCGCTATTGCAATTTCAACGTTAGCCACTAATATTGCAGCCAACATTGTAAGTCCGGCTAATGACTTTGCAAACCTTAATCCAAAAAAAATAAGTTTCAGAACCGGCGGCTATATCACAGGAATTATTGGCATTTTAATCTGTCCCTGGAAACTGATTGCAGATCCTTCAGGCTATATTTTCACCTGGCTGGTAGGCTATTCCAGCTTGCTTGGTCCCATTGGAGGCATAATGATTTCAGATTACTTTTTCGTCAGAAAACAACAGTTGATTCTGGAAGAATTATATCAGGAAGGAAAAACCTATTCATATAAAAATGGGTTTAATTTCAAGGCTATTCTGGCATTGATTTTCGGGATTCTACCTAACATTCCGGGCTTTCTGGTAACCATAAAAGCTATCCCGGCAGATTCAGTTCCGGAGTGGCTGACCAATCTTTACCACTACGGATGGTTTATCGGATTCTTTATCAGTGGACTAATTTATTTTCTATTGATGAAAAATAAAAAATAAAAACTTTTAATCATCATTTATCAACTATCATTCATCATTTATACTAATCTATGAGCATTTTAATCAAAAACGGCAATATAGTGACAGCTTCAGAGAATTTCATCGGTGATCTATTTATCGAAGGTGAAACCATTTCTGCCATCGGAAAGAATCTGAAATATGAAGCGGATGAAGTCATTGATGCTTCCGGTAAATTGATTTTTCCTGGTGGAATAGATCCGCATGTTCACTTGGATATGCCGTTTATGGGAACCTTTTCCAGCGATTCTTATGAAACAGGAACAAGGGCAGCATTATTCGGCGGAACTACGATGGTTATTGATTTTATTTTGCAAACTCAAGGGAAATCACTTCGTTCTGCTTTGGAAGAATGGAAGGGAAGAAGCGATGGAAATGCAGTCGGCGATTATAGTTTCCATATGGCTGTTACGGATTATAATGACAATACTAAACCGGAAATTCGGGAAATGATTGAGGAGGAAGGCATTACGTCTTTCAAAACCTTTATGGCTTACAAAGGTGCATTGATGGTGGATGACAGACAGATGGTCGGCTTGATGGAAGAAGTGAAACAACACGGCGGACTGATCAACGTTCACGCAACCAACGGTGATATGATTGATTATCTGGTTCAGAAAAACAGAAATGAAGGTAATCGTGCACCGATTTACCATTACTTATCACAACCGGAAGTGACGGAAGCGGAAGCCAGCGAGCGTTTTGTGGATATGACCAATTTCACAGGTTGCCCCGGATATATTGTGCATCTGACTTGTGAAGGCGCTCTGAATGCGGTGAGAAACGCAACCAGAAGAAATCAGCACGTTTTCGTGGAAACCTGTATTCAGTATTTGATTTTGGATGCATCGCTTTATGAAAAAGATTTCGAAGGTGCAAAATGGGTGATGTCGCCACCTTTGAGAGAGAAAAAAGATCAGGAAACGCTTTGGGCAGGAATCAATCAGGGATTGGTCAATGTGGTTGCTACAGACCATTGTCCTTTTATGTGGGAACAAAAGTTAATGGGAAAAGATGATTTCTCAAAAATTCCGAACGGACATCCGGCTGTAGAAAACCGAATGGAATTATTATACTCCGAAGGTGTTGATAAAGGAAGAATCACATTAAGCAAATTCGTAGAAGTGGCTTGTACAAATCCCGCAAAAATATTCGGAATGTACCCTAAAAAAGGGACAATTTCTATCGGTTCAGATGCCGATCTAGTCATTTTCGACCCGAATGAAAGACATACACTTTCAGCAAAAACCCATCATATGAATGTGGATTATAGCGGTTACGAAGGCTGGGAAGTGACCGGAAAAGTCAAAACCGTTTTATTAAGAGGAAAAGTAGCTATTGATAATAACGAATGCTTGGTTGGAAAAGGCTATGGACAGTTTATCAAACGAAATAAAGTTTCCGATAAAATTTAGGTTAATTACGAATTAGCAATTACGGAAATTACGATGAAAGACAATAATATAATTCAACAAAAAAGTTTTGCTTTTGCAATAAGAACTGTGAATTGTTATAAATATTTGAAATCTGAGAAACAAGAATATGTTCTTTCAAAACAATTATTAAGAAGTGGGACCTCTATTGGAGCAAATGTAGAGGAATCGATTGGAGGACAAAGTAAAGCGGATTTTATATCGAAACTTTCCATTGCTTAAAAGGAAGCAAGAGAAACATTTATACTGGTTAAAATTGTTATTTGCAACAAAATATTTAAATGAAGAAACGGCAGAAAGTTTAATAAAAGATGCAGAAGAAATTTGTAGAATTATTGTTAAAATTCAAATTACCCTCAAATCTAATTTATAATTTAAAAACGTAATTCTAATTGAATAAAGTAATTCGTAATTAAAAACTCGTAATTAAAATGAAAATAAAATCAGGATTAATCCAGATGTCTCTTGCCAAAACAGAAGGCGAAGGAACCATTGACGAAATAAAACAGGCGATGCTGGAAAAACATCTGCCTTATATTGATGAAGCCGGTGAAAAAGGCGTACAGATTTTATGTTTTCAGGAAATTTTCAATACACCTTATTTCTGTCCGGGGCAGGATTCCAAATGGTATGAGTCGGCAGAAACCGTTCCGGGTCCAACTACGGATCTGATGGCAGAATATGCCAAAAAATACCAAATGGTCATTATTGTTCCTATTTACGAAAAAGACGGCGCCGGAATTCTTTATAATACAGCCGCCGTGATAGATGCAGACGGACAATATCTTGGCAAATACCGTAAAAACCACATTCCGCAGACAGGAGGGTTTTGGGAGAAATTTTTCTTCAAACCCGGAAATATGGGCTATCCTGTTTTCCAAACAAAATATGCCAAAGTCGGGGTTTACATCTGTTACGATAGACATTTTCCCGAAGGCGCAAGAGCTTTGGGAATCAATGGTGCCGAAATCGTTTACAATCCTTCTGCAACCACAGTCGGACAATCCCAATACCTTTGGAAGCTGGAGCAGCCGGCTCACGCTATAGCGAACGGCTATTTTATGGGCTGCATCAACCGTGTTGGAACAGAAAAACCCTGGAATCTAGACAAATTCTACGGAACTTCTTATTTCGTCAATCCTTTGGGTGAAATCTTTGCAACGGCTTCAGAAGATAATGATGAGCTTCTCATTGCCGAATTCGATTTGGATCTGATAGATCAGGTGCGTTCCAAATGGCAGTTTTACCGAGACAGAAGACCGGAGACTTACAATGACTTAACTCAATTATAAATTTTTATGGCAGCTATATCCGTCTTCCACTCCCGCTTTTTTCTTTTCTGTAAAAAGAAAAAGAGCTCCGTTCAAGCCGGGCTGCGGATTGCAGATATAATACCGGTTTGACAATTAATCAAACCTTATTTACTAAACAACAACTGACAACTAAGAAAATTATGATAGCAAACAGACGTTTAACTGAAGAACAATATCAGAAAAATTTCGCAGACATTCATCCTCCTTTTGAGAATCGGGAAGGCGCTATAATAGAAGCCAACCGCTGTATAATGTGTTATGATGCACCTTGTATCAAAATGTGTCCAACACATATCAACATTCCGAAATTTATCAAACAAATTGCAACAGATAATGTAAAAGGTTCGGCTCGCACCATTTTTACGGATAATATTATGGGCGCAAGCTGTTCCAAAGTCTGCCCGGTTGAGAAGCTGTGCGAAGGTTCCTGCGTTTATAATTTGCTGCACGAAGAACCGATTCAGATAGCACGTTTGCAAAGATATTCCACCGAAAAGGCAATGTATAACAACTGGCAATTGTTCGAGAGAAAGCCTTCTCTTGGGAAAAAGGTCGCAGTAGTTGGTGCTGGTCCTGCCGGATTGGCATGCGCTTTCTATTTGGCAAAAGAAGGTGTGGACGTGACGATTTTCGAAAAAGAATCAAAAGGCGGCGGTCTCATGACTTACGGAATTGCAGCTTATAAAGTCACTCCGGAATTTTGCGAAGACGAAGTGAAATATATCACATCCATTGGCGGAATTGATATCAGATATAACCAGGAACTTGGAAAAGATCTTCATCTGAAAGATTTGCAGGATAATTTTGATGCGGTTTTTCTTGGCATCGGTGTCGGAATTGCGAGAAGACTCGATATTTCAGGAGAAGATGCTCAAGGTGTCGAAGACGCAATTTCTTACATTTATAATCTCAGAACCAATGATTTTTCAACAGTTCCCGTTGGCGACAAAGTGGTGGTGATTGGTTTGGGAATGACAGCGATAGATGCGGCAACACAGGCAAAAAGGTTGGGTGCAAAGGATGTGACGATTGTTTACAGAAGAACGGAAAATGAAAAACCTTGCACCGATGTCGAGCTTGATATTGCAAAACTAGACGGTTGCAATTTGGAATATCTCGCAGCACCAAAGGAAGTTTATGCTGAGAATGGAAATGTAAAGACATTAGTTTGCAGCAGGATGAAATTAGGCGATGCGGATGCTTCCGGAAGAAGAAGTCCTGTGGAAACCGGCGAAACCTTTGAAATCGAATGCGATATGATCATCAAAGCAGCCGGGCAAACACCATTCGAAGGATTAATTTCCAATTACGAATTACAGAATTCTTATGGCAAAGTTTCCGTTAATTCCGCTTATGAAACCAATTGGAAAGGCGTTTTTGCCGGTGGTGATTGCATCAACGGCGGAAAAGAAGTGGTGAATGCAGCACAGGACGGAAAATTGGCAGCTCGTTCCATTTTGGAATATATTTTAAATTAATTGCGAATTAAAAATTACGATTTACAGAATCATTTAAAATTCAAGATTTAATATTCAAAACCCAACATTGTCAGGCTGAGCTTGTCGAAGCCTTTAATTCAAAATCTAACTTATAATTTAAAATTCAAAAAATGGCAGATATATCTTGTGACTTTTTAGGTATAAAATCCCCGAACCCCTTTTGGCTGGCTTCAGCACCGCCGACGGATAAAAAAATAAATGTAATGCGCGCCTTCGAAGCGGGCTGGGGCGGCGTTGTTTGGAAAACATTGGGTTCACAGGTGAAAAATGTTTCTTCCCGTTATTCCGCAATCAATTTCAACGGACAGCGTGTTGCGGGTTTCAATAATATAGAATTGATTTCCGACCGACCTTTGGATATCAACCTTCGGGAAATTGAAGAAGTGGTGAGGGAGTTTCCCGACAGAGCGATGATTATTTCTCTAATGGCCGACAATACTAGAGAAGCGTGGCACGAAATGGTAAAGCGTTGCGAACAAACAGGTGCTCACGGTTTTGAGCTGAATTTCGGTTGTCCTCACGGAATGACGGAAAGAGGAATGGGTGCAGCTGTCGGACAGGATCCGGAAATTGCGGGAATGATCGTAGAATGGGTGATGGAAGTCGCCACATTGCCGGTCATTACCAAGCTCACACCTAATGTTCATTCCGTAGTTCCCACAGGAAGAGCGGCGGTCAATGCAGGAACCAACGCATTATCTTTGATCAATACCATTCAGTCCGTTACAGGAATCGATCTGGATACGTTTGTCCCGAATCCGAATGTTGGTGGGCAATCTGTTTTTGGTGGTTATTGCGGTCCGGCAGTTAAACCGATAGCGCTTAAAATGCTGACAACCATTTCCAAAGATCCGATTACTTCACAGGTTCCGATTTCCGGGATTGGAGGCGTTTCAACGTGGCAGGATGCGGTAGAATTTATGTTGTTGGGTTCTACTTCCGTTCAGGTGTGTACAGCGGCGATGAAATATGGATTCAGAATTGTGGAAGATTTATGCGAAGGTCTCAATAACTGGATGGACGAAAAAGGTTTTGAAAAAATCACAGATTTCGTAGGCAAATCAGTTCCTACGATGACCGAATGGGAAAAGCTCGACCTCAATTTTCACATTGTTGCTAATATCAATCAGGACAAATGTATCCATTGCGGATTATGCCACATTGCCTGCGAAGACACATCGCATCAGGCTATTTTCAAAGGTGACGGAATGCCTTACAATACTTACACCATCAACGAACCGGAATGTGTTGGCTGCAACCTTTGTAAGCTGGTTTGCCCGGTAGACAACTGCATTACAATGGAAGAAAAACGTGTTGCTCCGGACTATCTCAACTGGGTTCAATTCCAGGAACAGGGTTTGCCGCTGAATGATCATTAATTAGGATTTATTAAGATGAATATAATTGCACTATTTGGAGATAATAGCGTTGGAAAAACCCATACTTTTAATATTTTATATGACGAATTATTAAAAATAGCAGGAGTTACCAGTACAGGTAAAACAGCTTTGGTAAGAGGGATTTTGAAGATATATTTATTTTCCATTGGGAAGAAAAGTTGCTCTTTTCTCTATGGGAGATTATTCTAAAGCTACTATTGAGAAGATTAATAAATATAATTCTTTAGGTATAGATACTTTTGTATGTGCTTGTAATAATAAATTTAAGAATCCTATAAAGCTAATAAGCACATTCCCAAATAATATTTACTACAAATCAACTACAATGATTAAGGCTGATTATAATACTCTAAATATGACGGATGCTTTAAATTTAATATCATTAATTTAGAATTTATTTATGAATATTAATCATTTACGCCTCGAAAACTTCTTCACCGAAATGTCCAGAATCGGGAAAATCGGTGAAACAGGAACCAACAGACCTGCGCATTCTCCGGACGAAAAAAAAGCATTTGAACTCGCTTCATTGTGGATGAAGCAAGCAGGAATGACAACAAGAATTGACAACTTCGGGAATCTCATCGGAAGGTTAGAAGGAACTAACCCGGATTTGCCGGTTCTGATGGTTGGTTCACATCTCGATTCTCAGCCTTATGGCGGAAGATATGATGGTGTTGCCGGTGTTCTTTGTGCCATTGAAGCGGCTATTACAATATATGAAAAAGGCCTTAGATCCGAACGGACTTTAGAAATCATTTCATTTGCTGATGAAGAAGGGTGGCGTTTTAACAAAGGTTTATTTGGTTCACGAGGGATTTTAGGAAGATTAGAAGAAGGCGAATTGCAGAGAACAGATGCCAACGGAATCACAAGAGAACAGGCATTGAAAGATTTCGGTTGTGATATTACAAAATTCAAAGAATCAGAATATAAAGAGGGAAGTATCTATTGCTATCTTGAACTTCACATTGAGCAAGGACCAGTTTTGGATATTCAGGAAAAACCAATTGCAGTCGTTTCCGGAATTTCCGGCCCGATCTGGCTGACTGTTAAGCTGAAAGGAATGGCTGGACACGCCGGTTCTGTTCCGATGCCGATGCGAAAAGATGCTTTGGTTGGCGCTGCTGAAATTATTGTTGCACTTAACGAAATAGCCAGTCAGGTTCCGGGAAATCCGACAGTCGGAACCTGTGGAACAATCAAGGTTTTTCCTGCTTCCAGGAATATCATTCCAGAAGAAGTAGAATTTACGCTGGATTTGCGTGACATCGATCTGGAAAGAAGAAACCGTTACGAAAAACAATTATTGGATAAAATGGATGAAATTTCCAAAAAACACGGTTTGTCTTATGAAATTTCAGAAGACTGGAAATCGGAACCGCGGTATTGTGCAGACTGGATCAAAGATATCATCCGGAATAATTGTGAAAAAATAGGTTTAGAAAATACACCGGAATTAATGAGTGGTCCTTTTCACGATGCTATGGCAATTTCTTACGCCTGTGACTACGGAATGATTTTCGTCCGCTGTAAAGACGGCATCAGCCATAATCCGCTGGAATATTCGTCTCCTGAAGATTTAGCAACAGGAGCTGAGGTTTTGTACGGAACTATTCTGGATATTTTGAAAATCGAAAAATAATATCTTACATCAATCTGTTTTAATCTTTAAAGTCCCTACATTTGGGGCTTTAATTTTTGAATACAATGAAAATAACAGCATTTGCCGGAAGCAATTCCAGAGAATCCATTAATAAACAATTAGCAGAATACGCAGCTAAACAATTCACAGGTGCAGAAGTAGAAGTTCTTGATCTTAATGATTATGAAATGCCGATCTTCAGTGTAGACCGGGAGAAACACGACGGAATCCCGACTTTAGCATTAAGATTTGCTGAAAAAATTGACGCTTCAGATCTGCTGATAATGTCTCTGGCAGAGTATAACAGCACGTATACAGCTGCTTTTAAGAATATTTTCGACTGGGTTTCCAGAATCAAGGACAGAAAACATTTTGGGGAGAAACCCGTATTTCTTTTGGCCACAGCGCCTGGTCCCGGTGGCGGCAAAAATGTGACAGCAGCCTTCCAGGCGAGAGCACCTTTTAGCGGTGCAAATATCTTGCAAAGCTTCATTTTACCAAAGTTTAAAGAAAATTTTGATAATGAGAAAGGCATTGTAGATGAAGAGAAGAAAGCAGAATTTGAAGAAAAATTATCTGCTGTTAAAAACTTTTTCGGATAACATTTTGGAATATTATGTTTATAATGCTTAACTTTGTCATCAAAGAAAGAAAATGAAAATCATACAAGTTCATTTCCAGCCGCAGCCTAATTCTTGCCAAAAGAATTACACAAGCGCCTCTGAACTTGTCAACAGGAATAACGGCCGATAATCTCTAAGATTGTCGGCTTTTTTATTGTCCAAAATTGGAAAAGTAAGTTTGAAATAAATCTAATGAATTCTAAGATTCTTTCAGGTATCAAAGCCTGAAGGAATCGAAAGAATCGCAATTCTGAAAGTAAAAATGAGCAATACCTATAAATCAGCCGGAGTAGATAAAGAAGAAGGTTACAAAACCGTTGATAAGATCAAAGCTGCCGTTGCTGAGACCCATAATAAAAATGTCCTTAACAATCTTGGTAGCTTCGGTGCGTTTTATGAGATCGCAGGTTACAAAAATCCGGTTCTGGTTTCCGGCACAGATGGTGTTGGAACTAAACTGAAAGTCGCTTTGGATTCCAAAAAATATGATTCAATAGGTGTTGATTGTTTTGCAATGTGTGCTAATGATATCCTATGTCATGGCGCAAAACCATTGTTTTTCTTAGATTATTTAGCGTGTGGGAAATTAGATTCTGACATCGCAGCAGAAATCGTTTTAGGAATGGTTAATGCCTGCAAGGATAACAACTGCGCTTTGATAGGTGGGGAAACTGCCGAAATGCCGGGGATGTATCAGCCGGGCGATTACGATGTGGCAGGATTCTGTGTCGGCATTGTTGAAAAAGAGCAGATCATTGATGGTTCCAAAATCAGCAGAGGAAACAGGATTATTGCAATTCCGAGTTCAGGATTCCATTCCAACGGATTTTCTTTGGTAAGAAAAATTTTCCCCGATTTTGAAGAAGAATTCGAAGGAAAACCATTATATGAGACTTTATTAGTACCAACAAGATTGTATTATAAAGATATTCATAAAGTTTTGGAAGAAGTTCCCGTTTGCGGTATTGCACACATCACAGGTGGCGGCTTGTACGAGAATGTTCCGAGAATTATTCCAAACGGTTTATGTGCCAGCATCGATGTTTCAAAAATCAAAGTTCCAACTGTAATGCAGGAATTGGAAAAACGAGGAAACATCATAAGAGAAGAGATGTTCGGGACTTTCAATATGGGTGTGGGAATGGTATTGGTAACCGACGCTGAACATTCTGAAAAAATCCTTGATTTGCTGGAAGACGCTTATGAGATTGGAGAGATTATAGAAGGAAGCGAAAAGATAAATCTTTCATTTTAATTTACCAATATAGCAATGTAATAATTTACCAATTTTAAATATTATTAAATCGATACATTGTTAGATTTATATATGAAGAACATTACCATTTTAATTTCCGGTTCAGGAACCAATTTGCAAAGAATCATTGACTGCATCGACAACGGCGAAATCCGAAATGCAAAAATCAATCTGGTGATTGCAGACCGAGAATGTTTCGGATTGGAAAGGGCAACAAAACATAACATTCCGAATCTATTAATCAAGCGAGGAAAAGATTTCTATGATAATTTAGAAAAAGCCATTCCGGGGAATACGGATTTAATTGTTTTAGCTGGTTTTCTATCAATTCTAAAACCGGAATTTTGTGAGAAATGGAGCGGAAAGATTATTAATATTCATCCGGCGTTGTTGCCAAAATTTGGAGGAAAAGGAATGTGGGGACATCACGTTCACAAAGCTGTGATTGAAGCAGGGGAAAAAGAAAGTGGTGCGACTGTCCATTTTGTGACTTCGGGAATCGATGAAGGTGAGATTATCTTGCAAGGGAAATTTGATGTTGAAGAAAATGACTCAGCTGAAACATTAGCGCAAAAAGTTCATCAGATCGAATATGATATTTTCCCGAAAGCCATTGATTTGATTCTTAATAAATAAATTGATTTAGTTCAAGTGAAAATTGTTTTTTGATCTGTAAAGTATTTTTATATAATATTTTATGAATTTTAATTCAAATTAACTTTAATTTTTAAAATGAATCTAAAAGCTCCGTTGGAGCAATCTAATAATAGAAATCCGGAGGTGAAAGAACCGGTAAATCACAGTTTGAAAAAAGCTGTAAAAAGTAAAATTGAAAGAAAAAAATGAGTAAAAAGAGAGCACTTATCAGCGTATCTGATAAAAGCGGTTTGGTAGATTTTGCCAGATTTTTGGAAGCTAACGAGTACGAATTGATTTCCACAGGCGGTACTTTCAAACATCTGAAAGACGCTGGGCTCAATCCAATCCAAATTGATGAAGTAACGGATTTCCCGGAAATGCTGGACGGAAGAGTGAAAACCCTTCACCCAAAAGTCCATGGTGGATTATTAGCCGTTCGTTCAAACGAGGAACATATGAAAACAGTTCAGGAGTACGAAATCGGACTGATTGATATGGTCATCGTAAATCTTTATCCGTTTTTTGAAAACGTGAACAAATCTATTTCTCTAGATGAAAAAGTAGAATTCATCGATATTGGCGGACCGTCTATGTTACGTTCTGCTGCTAAGAATTTCAATTCAGTGACCGTTTTGACAGATGTGAATGATTATGATGTCGTTCAAAATGAAATGTCAGAAAATGGCGATTCAACTATTGAAACCAGAAAAAAATTAGCTGGAAAAGTATTCAACCTGACCTCTGCTTATGATGCTGCAATTTCCAGTATGCTTTTGGATGAAGAATATCCGACTTATCTGAACGCTTCTTATAAAAAGGTTTCTGACTTGAGATATGGTGAAAATCCTCATCAATCTGCTGCTTATTATACCTCAACTTTCGAAAATGGTGCCATGAAAGATTTTGAGATTTTGGGCGGTAAAGAATTGTCTTTCAATAATCTTCGGGATATGGATTTGTGTTGGAAAGTGGTGAATGAGTTCAAAGAAGAAATGGCTTGTTGTGCAGTAAAACATTCCACGCCTTGTGGCGTTGCGGTTGGAAGTACAGCTTTGGAAACTTACACCAAAACTTTCGAGTGTGACCCGATTTCTATCTTCGGCGGAATTATCGGAATGAATTATAAGGTGGATGCTGCAACAGCGGAGGAATTAAACAAAACGTTTCTTGAAATTGTTATGGCAACGGATTTTGATGAAGATGCTTTAGAAATTCTTAGAAAAAAGAAAAACCTTAGAATCATCAAAATTAAAAATGCAGTTACCGACAAACAAGTCTGGGTAAAAATTGATGGCGGAATGCTGGTTCAGAATGCTGATGATCAATTTTCTGACGATATCAGATTAGTGACAGAAACGGCTCCGACTGAAGAACAGAGAAAAGCATTACTATTCTCTCAAAGAGTTGTTAAATATGTGAAATCCAATGCGATTGTAGTTTCAAACGGCGTTCAGGCTATCGGAATCGGCGGCGGACAAGTGAACAGAATCTGGGCGACACAGCAAGCTGTTGAAAGAGCCAAAGAAAAATTCAATGGTGAATTGGTTTTGGCTTCGGATGCGTTTTTCCCTTTCAGAGATGTGGTGGATTTCTGTGCGCAGGAAGGCATCAAAGCGATTATCCAGCCTGGCGGAAGTATGAAGGACAATGATTCTATCCAAGCCGCGAACGAACATAAAATCCCGATGTTATTTACAGGAATGAGACATTTCCTGCATTGATATTATATTAACTTCTCAACTCAATAAAAAAACACTCCCAACTGAGATTCAGCTGGGAGTTGTTTATTATGGTTATTGGTTCTTACCTCTTAATCACCTTGAATGATTTTACATTGGACGCTGTTTTGATGTTCACAATGTAAACGCCGGAAGGTAAATTTTTCATATCGATATTGGCTGTTTTTGCCTTAGGTTGCTCAGATTTAACTTTACTTCCTGCAAAATTATAAACTGCTATATTTTCTATCGTATCGCCGTTCATTTTTACCGTCAGGTTATCGATAACAGGATTTGGATAATATTGAAGTCCTTGCTCTTTGGTACTATCCGCAGTTCCAAGTTTCTCTTCAACTTTTACAACAAAGCTGCAGGTATCAATCACCTGTCCGTTGAAAATGAGATTATGCTTGACCGTTGTTTCTCCCACAGGAAAAATGGCACCCGAAGGTAAGCCTTCCGTCAATACTGAAAAAACGCCATTAGAAGCACTTTCACATGCAAAATTCAAATTGTAGTTAACAACCGCACCCATATTCCCTGGATTTGTATTAACTGTCATATTTGCAGGGCAAATATAATCGCATTGCGGAGGATCTGGCAAGCCAACCGTGTAAACCTTGATATCGTCCACAAGTGCTGCAGTTCCTTTTTTTGCCTGTGAGTTGAATCCTAAATAATAAACTCCTGAAACCGTTGGTGTGAAAGATAAAATGGCTTCTTCGTACTTATCATTGCTTACTGTTTTTCGCCAGATAATATTATCCTTTTGGACATAAGCATAAGCCTTGTTAGCAATGCTAAAACTCATTGGAACATTGTTTCCTATTGACCTGTACTTGAATTTTATAAGGATTTCCTTACCTCCTTGCAGGTTAAGACCTCTTGAAAAATACCAGGAATCTGCATCAAAATAATAGTTGAAATTCTGAACTGCATGAGAATCTCCTTCGGCAGGATATGACGAATCAATCAGCCACTGGTTATTTCTTGATATAGATTGTGTAATCCATTGATCCTCGGTTTCAAATCCATAATTATAAGGCAGATTCACTGCTGATCCAGGATTTGGCAGAGTAGTGAAATAAACAGGTCCTGCCCAGGTACTGAAGGTGTTTTCGCCACAGTTGGATCTTACATAAGCTTCATACATCGTTTCCGGTGACAAATCTTCTATATGAGCCTGTCGGCTGCTTACAGCCGTACCAGAAGATGGCGTACCGGTGCCGGCCGGCTGAACTACATATTCGTATCCATTGGAAGGTTCTGTAAGAAAAGTCCAGGTCAGATCTACGGTGGTCTGTCCGTAGTTGGCTGTTAAGTTGGCTGGCTTTGCACAGTTCGGGCAGGAAGCAATGATTGGAGTACTGATGCTTTGCTCGCTTGCACTTCCAACAATATTGCCGTTGGAATCCAGGATCTCATAACTTGTTTGCCATCCGCTATGGCTGCCTCCATTCCAGACAGCAGTAATAGCATCACCGGAATTGATTTTGAAAGGAAAATCCAATACATCGCCAATTGGTAATGTTAGGTCTGCAAATACAGGATCGCCATTGACAAACAAGCTCATCGTATTATAGTTCCAGCCATCACCTTCAGAATCTTTTAGACGAAGGATATATTCGCAGGGAGAAGACTCTTTGTCAGAAACTTTTACATTGTCAAACATAACATAACCATAATTGGCGTCAGAATAAGCTTGGTACCCTAAATAATAAACGCCGTTATCCGGAACAGTGAATGTTACATTAGCCGTACTGTAAGTAGTACTTTGGATAAAATCATTATTCCAGATCTGAACAGAATTTGCAGAAGGAAATGGGTCTTTACTCACAACCACTTTCATTTTTTGAGGATAATATTCATCCTGGCTGGATCTATAGTCGAACTGCAAAGTAATTTCCTTGCCTGCCGGAAGATTAATTCCTCTGGAGATCACCCAGGCATCGGAAACATTTTCGCTGTCATCGTGCATTAAATAGTTTTCTCCGTCAGAAGGGCCGTAGAGTCCTCCGGGACCTGAATCAAAATCACCTTTTACCCAGGGTTTTCCAACTGGCGGTTCAAGAAGTGTCCAGTGACTATCACCTTCAAAACTTTCATTGTAAGGAAGATTTACAGGGACTGCTGTTGTGGCAGGATAGGTTTTAAATTTTACAGGGCTGGACCAGTTTCCATACACTGAACCGGGTGTACAGACAGACCTTACATACAATTCATATTGAGTTGCCGGCTGCAAATCCTGAGCAATTGCAGAAAGGCCTTGTGCCGGAGTCCCTTGCCCGGCAGGAATACCTGTTCCCGGTGCATTAATTACATACTCAAATCCTGCGCCCGGTGTTGAAGCACTTTCCCAAGAGATATTTGCAGTAGTCTGTCCGGGAACCGCTTTTACATTTACTGGTTTTGGACATAACTCCTCGTACAGATTAATATTGTCCAAACTGATATATCCCAGATTCGGATCAGGATAAAAGTAAAAAGCCAGATAATAAGTGCCGGTTTCAGAAACTTCAAATGTCTTGTGCGCATTCTGATAAGTGCTGACCTGAATGTTTTCGTTAACCCACAATTCTGTCGAATTCTCAAGAACCGGAGTTGGTTGCTTTTTCAATAATACTTTCAATTTGACCGGAAAAAGGGTATTCAGGCTGGAACGGTAATCAAAATCCAGTGCAATAGTATGACCAGATTCAATTTTAATTCCTTTCGAAATGAGCCAGGCTGCTCCTCCGTTTTCGAAGTCGCTCTGGGCTCTTGCAAAGTACTGGCCTTGGGAAGGACCGTAAACAGTGCTGGTTTCATCAGTGAATTCCCAAGGAGTTCCCGGGCCTGACATCATTTTGTACCAGTAATTTTGTTCTGCTGCTGTTTCAAAACCATTAGAGTAAGGAAGCGATACGGGATCCGACTGTCCAAAGGTGATTAGAAAACAGAGCAAAGAGAAAAAAGTTAATGCTTTGTTCATATATTTCATTTTGCAACAAACATAGAGCAGAAGCCTGATGATTCCTATTGTTATGCTTTAAAAATGAAGAAATATTCAGTGTTTTTGAAAGAACTTTGCAAAATTATTATGAAGAATAAACATCATCATCATTAGAAATTTGCTTTTTCAGTTTCCTGATCTTGACTTTGGTCTGTATGATCTGGTAAATGATTAAAACAATCAGTATGGCAAGAACGGAAATAATCCAGTATTTGCTTCTATTATCATCACCGGAGTTTTCCTCGGCTGTTTTTTTTACGATAATTCCGTTGACTGATTTTTTTTTGGCGCTGATGTCTGTATTGGTTTTTTGCTTATAAAGATTGAGATAAGATGTGTAATTTTCTATATCATCAAGTGCATAATAATTTTCAGAGATGTATTTATAGACTTCGGGATTTACATTTTCTATTTTTTTTGAGTTCAATATCCTGATGGTTTTATCAAATTCCCTTTTGGCTCCTTCGTAATCTTTGCGAAGATAACAGATCCTGCCAAGTCCGGCAATGCTTTCTGCGTTCAGTAAGTCATAATCTCCATTTACAGCATAATAGAGAGATTTCTCATAGGATTCTTTCGCAGCAGCCAGTTTATTTTCTTCTAAAAAGCAGCTACCGATTTCGTTATAGAGATCAGCTATTGAAAATCGCAGCATTTCCCTATTTTTTAGTGATGATATGTAAACTTCCAGGGCTTTGTTATAATAGGTTTCAGCGAAGTCGCATCCCAATTCATCACGGTAGATCAATGCCTTCAGATAAAGAATGTTGCCTTTGTAAAATTTTAGAGAGTCGGGCAGAGGATGTTTTTCGATTAACTCATAAGCTTCATCCGCATAATATTTTGCTTTGCTGTAGATATTGAGATTATGGTATTTTTCACCAATAAATCCTGCCACCTGGATTTGTGTAGGATAATCATTGATTTTCTGAGAAATTTCTCTTGTTTTAAAGGCATATTCAATGGCTTTTTCATATTCCTTTTTTATAGAATAGCTGCTGCCAATAATGGTGAGAATAGAAATCTCCATTTTTGGATTTCCTTTATATTTTTTGTAGAGCTCTGTTCCAAGCTTTATCACCTTGTCCGGGTTCGAGTTCATCATCAGGAAGAGGGAGTCGAGGTGAGGCTGAGCTATTTTTTGTGCTGATAAGGTCTGATAATCAATGCTGAAAAAGAGAATGCAGGCAATAAAAACATTGTTTGTTTTTTGAAGAATATTTTTCATAATCAATTTGTTAAGGAAGCTTCTTTTTTGACAAAACTGATAAATTCTTTTGGCGGAATTCCTGTAACCGTTTTGAACACAGTCGAAAACGAGGTGTGTGACGAAAATCCGCTTTCCTCTGCAAGATAGCTGATTTTATAGTTAAGGAAAGAAGATTCATTACGAAGTTTGTTGATGATGTAATTGATTCTGAGCTCATTAATATAAGCATTAAAATTCTTCTGTTTGTGCTTATTAACAATCTCGGAAAGATACCTTGTGTTGGTATCCAGGTCTTTTGCAAGAGATTGAAGCGTCAGACTTTTCTTAGTAAAATCTGTCCCATTTTCAAAAGCCAGCAATTTTTCCAACAAGATCTGCTCCGTTTTTTCTGGGATAAACTGTGGCGTTTTAGACACTTCTTCTACAGATTCATGTGTCGTAACAAGCATTTGTGACTCTTGTTGCTTGTTTTTCAGCTTGCTGATATATTCCTTGTAATTATTGTAATTCTGCTCTGTTCTGAGCCGATACCAGAATACCAGGCCTAAAATCCCAATCGCAAAACCGATAACCCATACCAAAATATGATTGGTCTTATAACGCTGATCATCTTTGGTTTTAAGATCATTTTCAGTAAGCGAGAGTATCAGATCGCTTGCTTTTTGCTGAGCAGTGGTAATGGTTTCTGTCAGTTCAAGATATTTATGGTTATGGAATTGATATTTATCGTTATCACCCTCTGAGCGGTAATAATCGGCTAAAAACTGATGAATGTTTTTCTTCAGAACAATATCGTTAACTTTTTCCGAAAGAATAAGAAGTTGCGGAATCTCACCAAGATATTTCTGCCTGTTTTTCTGGGCAAAACCGGTTTTAGCAATCTCCAGCTCTGCGTAGGCATTATAATTTTCCCCAAACCCAGATTCTGAAGACAATTGCAATGCTTTTCCAGTATATATTGAAGCATTTTCCCATTGCTGGGCCAATCCGTAACCTCGGGCTAATTGAAGGTAAGATTTAGAAACCTGATATGGAAATTGGTGAGAAAATCTTTCAAGAAACTTAATATCAATAGCTTTTATTGCTTCATCATATTTTTTTTTCTCAGAGAGTAACGAAGATTTTACAGTAATAAAATCAATATAAAAACTGGCTTTTTCCGGATCACCAGGATCGTTAGTGAAACTTTTTGCAACCAGATTCAGCCGTTCTTCAGCTTTTGGGATGATTCCCAGCTTTCTGTAAAATTCACTTAAAATAAGATTAGTTCTACAGAATGCCGTAGAATTAACATTGTCGGAATTGAGATGAAGAGATTCCAAGAGTGCATTCAGTGCAACAATGTAATTTCCCTGCAGGATCTGAGCTTCTGCTTTTAGATTAAGAATCTTGGATCGTTCTTCATCGGAGTCTGCATTGATGGAAAGATATTCGGAAATTGTAATGGTTTTTTCAGGATTTGCATAGAGATTTGCTAATGCATTTTTGTAAATATCTTCGTTTTCTGATTTTTTTTGTGAGAATATAGAAATACCACCAATCAGCATTAGCAGAACAATAAACTTATTGGCATAGAGCATCTTTCTCTTCAAAAGTACATTCCTCAATTTCATTGCTGCAAAGATATAATTTACAAATATAAGATCAGAAACAGTAATTTCATACAGAATTAACGTAATATTTTTATTAATTCTGCCAAAATTATAACCCATAAAATGATATTAAGGTAATTATGAATGTGGCTTAATATAGAGAGGATTTTGTTCTGTCAATGCTGATTAAAAGTAATAAGATGACAAAATTTAGCTTTTAGATACGACTTAAAATTGAAATAATATTTACATTTGAGACCAAATTCCGGATATGAGTATTTTCAATGATACAAAGCTCGCATTTGCCGATAAAACGGATGCTCAGCTCAAAAAAGCCTATTGGATGTTCAAGGCGATTGAACAGCCTGCAGTGACCAATATTGGCGTTTCTCTTCTCAATTTTACCGTTAGGAACAATTTTCCGTTTGTTGATGGGATTGTTAAGCAAACTTTGTTCGAACAGTTCTGCGGTGGTGAAACCCGGGAAGAAAGTATGAAAGTAGTGAAACAGATGTTCAAACGTGGTGTTGGAAGTATCTTCGATTACTCGATTGAAGGCAAAGAAGAAGAAGAAGTCTTCGATGCGGTCTGCAAAGAAATCAAAGATATTGTAAGATTTTCTGTTGGAAATCCTGCAATTCCGTTTATTGTTTTCAAGCCAACGGCTTTCGGAAGGATTGATATTTATGAGGAAGTTGGAAAAGGAAAAGAGCTGACAACCAGCCAGAAAGAAGAATGGAATAGAGTAGTCCAGCGTTTTGATGAAGTCTGCCAACTTTGTTTCGAAAGTGATAAAAAAGTAATGGTAGATGCGGAAGAAACCTGGATGCAGGACGCGGCTGACCAGCTTTGCGAAGAAATGATGGAAAAGTACAATAAGGAAAAAGCCATCGTCTGGAATACCATCCAGATGTACAGAACCGGCCGGCTGGAATATATGAACGATCATCTGGAAAGAGCCAGAGAAAAAGGTTACTTCATTGGTTATAAAATTGTTCGTGGCGCTTATATGGAGAAGGAAAGAAAAAGAGCCGAAGAGCAAAATTATCCGGATCCGATCCAGCCCACCAAACAAGCGACAGATGATAATTACAACGCCGGAATTGATTTTGTAATGGAGCATCTGGATAAAGTTTCTGCTTTCTTCGGAACTCATAACGAGAAATCATCCGAACTGGTGATGGACAAAATGAAAACAAAAGGTCTGGAACACGATAATCCACATATCTATTTCGGGCAACTTTACGGGATGAGTGATAATATTACTTATTATCTCGCCGACAAACATTACAATGTTGCGAAATATCTGCCTTATGGACCTGTAAAAGATGTTGTTCCGTATCTCACGAGAAGAGCGCAGGAAAATACATCTGTTGCAGGACAAACAGGTAGAGAATTAGGACTGATACAGAAAGAACTGAAAAGAAGAAAATAAAAATGAGAAAATCCGCTTCACAGCGGATTTTTTATATAATTCAGTTTTATTATTTCTTCTTCTCCGCTTTCACAGCTTGTCTAGCGAGCAACTTCCAGCCACTTTTAGTTTTCTGCCAAACGTACAAAATATCCAGGCTCACTTCGCCGGGTTCTTTTCCTAAGTCTGCCGTTTTAGCATACAAATGATTGCGGACAATCGCGGTTTTATCTACAATTTGGATGGATTGATTGGTGTTTTCAATTGTCAAAAAGTTAGATTTTTTGCTGACCAGTTTTTCTACAAATTCCTTAGCATCATCAATATGACCACCCGAGTGTCCGTAAGTCAGCTCCGGTAAAATCAAAGATTCTAAAATGGCTTTATCACCGCTAATCATTGCTAATCTGAGCTTTTCAGACGCTTCGGCAACCGTTTGCTGGCCATTGTTTTTCTGTCCAAACATCATTAATACCGCTAAAAAACCGAATGCTAATAATAATTTCTTGATCATAATTACTTTAATATTTGAATCAAAGATAATGAACTTGATGATAATAACTATTGAACTAATTTTTTATCTTTATTTTCTAAAATTTCAAATTTGAATCCAATCCTTGATATCGTTGTCCGCTCGCTTGCCGTTTATTTTTTTATGGTAATTGCCGTACGTGTTTTTGGGAAAAATCAATTGTCTCAGCTTAATGCGGGTGATGTGATTCTCTTGTTACTGATCAGTAATGCAGTTCAGAACGCAATGGTTGGCTCCAACAGCAGTCTGGAAGGCGGAATTGTTGCTGCTTTGGTTTTGTTTGTTGCCAATTTCGTTCTGAAGAAATTTATTTTCAAGAATCAGAAAATCAAAGAATTGATAGAAGATCATCCTTACATATTGATAAAAGATGGAGTAGTGTATCCCGAAATCCTGAGAAAGGTCCAGATCTCTGAGGACGAGCTGGAAGAAGCGGTCCACGAACACGGCATTGAAAAAGTATCCGAAGTGAAATTAGCAATTCTGGAAGTGGACGGAAATATCAGTGTGATCTCGACGGATAAAACCTCAGACCAAACGCATTATTCCAGACATAAAACCAAACTGAAAAGGAAATTCAGGAATCAATAAAAATACTTCGACTCCGCGCCGTGTGAGAATCTTTTAAATTCAGCGGTCTCACACGAAGCGGCGTCGAAGACTTTAAAATTAAGGTTTTTATGCTAAAATAGTGATTCCTTTCTCAGCCAAATCATAAATCGTGTTTCTGGCGCTGTCCGGTTTTACATTCACGGCTTTTGTTCCGTTGAAGTGAAGACAGGTTACAAAGCCGGCATTGAAAGCATCAATCGCGGTGAATTTCACACAATAATCCAAAGCCAGCCCAACAATCTCAACCAATTGAATATCGTGGTATTTCAGAAAATCTTCCAATCCGGTTTTCATAAAATGGTTGTTGTCCTGAAAGCCGCTGTAGCTGTCAATCTCCACATTTTTTCCTTTTTGGATGATGTGTGTGACTTTATCACGATTCAGATCTTTATGAAACTCTGCCCCAAACGTTCCCTGAATACAATGGTCCGGCCACATAAATTGCGGGACACCATTGAGAGAAATTGTTTCGCCAACATTTTTTCCGTTATTGGAAGCAAAACTTTTATGATTGGCCGGATGCCAGTCCTGCGTTAAAACAATCTGGTCATAATCGTTTTCTTCCATCAGGAGATTGATGTAAGGAATGATGCTGTTAGCTTCCGGAACGGCTAGTGCGCCGCCTTCGCAAAAATCGTTCTGAATATCAACTATTATAAGCGCTTTTTTCATTTTTTTAATTTAATTATAAAAGGAAATTGTCATTCTGAAAGAATCCTGCCAATTATAAAATTAACATTTAGATTCTTACGGAATGACAATTTGGCTTATTTACGATAAAATTATCCTAAATAAGGATATTTATAATCTTTTGGAGAGACAAAAGTTTCCTTGATGCTTCTTACAGAAACCCAACGCAGAAGATTCATTTTAGAACCTGCTTTATCATTCGTTCCGGATGCTCTGGAACCGCCGAAAGGCTGCTGACCGACCACTGCGCCGGTTGGCTTATCATTGATATAAAAATTTCCTGAAGCGTTTTCCAAAGCTTTGTAAGCCTCTTCGATGGCATATCTGTCCTGTGCGAAAATAGAACCAGTCAGAGAATATTGAGTTGAAGTATCAACCAATTTCAGCGTGTCATTCCAGTTTTCATCTTCATAGATATAAACCGTAAGGATAGGCCCGAAGATCTCCTCGACAATACTTTCGTAATAAGGATTTATTGTCTCGATAACTGTCGGATGAACGAACCAGCCTTTTGAATCGTCGTATTTACCACCGATGATAACGTTAGCATCACTGGCAGCATTCGCTCTGTCGATATAACCTTTACATCTCTCGAAAGAATTTTTATCGATAACCGCATTCACAAAGTTTGAAGGGTCTTCCGGAGAACCGATTTTGATGGTTTTGATCTGAGCTTCCATCACCGCTTTTATATCACTCCAAAGTGATTTTGGGATATAAGCCCTGGATGCCGCAGAACATTTTTGTCCCTGATACTCGAAAGCACCTCTTACCAAACCTGTTGCAACTGCCTCAACATTAGCGGAAGGGTGAACCATTACAAAGTCTTTTCCACCAGTTTCTCCAACGATTCTCGGGTAAGATTTGTAGTTATGGATATTGTCGCCAATCATTTTCCACATACCCTGGAAGACTTTTGTAGAACCTGTGAAATGAAGACCTGCAAAATCCGGATGAGCCATTACTTTCTCAGCAGTTTGTTTTCCGTCAGTAAAAATCATATTGATAACACCGTCAGGAAGTCCGGCTTCTTTCAGGACATCCATAATCACTTTTGCAGAATAAACCTGCTTATCGGACGGTTTCCAAACCACCACATTTCCCATCAGTGCCATACAAGTCGGCAGATTTCCGGAGATAGCCGTGAAGTTGAAAGGCGTAACCGCAAAGCAGAAACCTTCCAGCGGCCTGTATTCCACACGGTTCCAGATGCCTTTGTCAGACACAGGCTGTTCCGCATACATCTCGGTCATAAACTCAACATTGAAACGCAGGAAATCTATGAATTCACAAGCCGCATCAATTTCGGTCTGATGAACATTTTTGGATTGCCCGATCATCGTTGCTGCATTGATGGTATCCCTGTATGGCCCGGCTAGTAATTCCGCAGCTTTTAAGAAAATAGATGCTCTGTGTTCCCATCCTAATGCGTTCCACTTCGCTTTTGCAGCAAGAGCAGCTTCAATAGCCTGATCCACGTGAGACATATCGCCCTCATAATAGAAACCGAAGTCATGTTGATGATCCTGAGGTGAGCTTAGCTTTATTTTTCTGTCTGTTTTTACTTCTTTTCCACCGATGATCATTGGGATTTCGGCTTTTTCTTTCCACATTTTTTTATAAGTGGCAATCAGGCTTTTAACCTCATCAGAACCCGGGATGTAGGATTTTACAGGTTCATTGATAACGGCAGGAACCTTAGAAATGGCTTTAGACATAAATTGAAATTTTTAATTTTTACAAATTTACGATAAGCATTTTAATTAATATGATCTTCTAATATTTATTTGCAGGCAAAATTTTAATACCGGATAGTGTGATCTGCTGGTCAGAAAATGTCCGAAAATAATTTTCTACTGCTATCATTTTAACAGAATACAGGGCATCGATTTATAAATAAAAGAGAAAAACTATAATGAAAAAGATTTTCTGTCGGGTATGCGATTTTCTCATGAAAAAAGATGTTGATGGATGATTTATAGATTGTTAGGAGTATTTAATGAATGTCGAAATTAAAGAATCTTTCCTGATTATGGTCATACTGTTATTGAGCAGCCTGCTGGATAGTTTTAATTTAGTTGCCGGTAATATTACTTGTTTCCAAATTAGATCTGAAACAATCATTAAAATAAAATTATACAGCATGAGAAAAATCAACTATTTCATTATCCTATTAAGCGGTCTGGTAAGTGCACAGACAACCTTTACATTAGTAAAAGATATCTATACCGGTGCCGTGGGATCCGTACCCTCGAACCTGACCGTATATAACGGAAAGCTTTACTTTTCAGCCAATTCATTAGTAAACGGAACTTCAATAGGTAATGAGCTATGGGAAAGTGACGGGACTGAAATTGGAACCAAGCTTGTAGCAGATATTATTCCCGGCAGCTCTTCATCATCGCTCAGCGGATTATATGTTTTCAATAATAAGATCTATTTCAGCGGTTCTAACTTTATTAACGGATCAGTAGTTACGGGGCTGGTACAGTCATACGATGAGACTAACGGTGTACAGATTGTATCTTCCATATCAAAATACAGCACAAACTTTACCCAAGTCGGTAACCGTCTTTATTATAAGTCAACCAATACCTCGGTAACACCAAATACCCAGAGATTATTTTATATTGAAGGTAATGCCCAGCCGGCAATTGCAGATGACAACCTGAATGTCAATACCATTGGTTTTGTAGGAGATAAGTTAATTGCCAATGCACAGTTCGCCAACGCCGCAAGTCCGTTCCTGACACAGCTGTTTGGCTTTGACGGATCCTCATCAAGCCTTATCAAAGCGATAAACCCGACCACATCTTCCTATCCGCAATATTTTACTTATAGCGCAGCTTTAGGTAAAACATTTTTTAATGCCAACGGAGGTAACGGGGCAGAACCGTGGATGACAGATGGGACTGAAGCCGGAACAACGTTAGTAAAGGATATCAACATATCAAGTGCTTCTGCGGGTTCCGGGCCAATCAATTTTACAGAATATCAGGGAAAAGTTTATTTTACTGCGTCAGATGGCTTAACAAGCGGATCAGAACTTTGGGTAACAGATGGTACAGAACAGGGGACTAAAATGCTTAAGGATATAGTTCCTGGAACCACAGGTTCTTTCCCGGAAAAGTTAACGGTATATAAGGATAAATTATATTTCTTTGCCACCAATGCATCCAACGTGAAATATTTTTGGGAGACTGACGGCACTGATGCCGGGACCAAAGCATTGGCGCCTGTAGCATCACCGTCAGGGCTTATCGTTTATAATGACAAATTGTATTTATCCGGCAGGATCAGCAATACGGACACGATCGGAGCAGAGCTTTACCAGGTTATCCTGCCTACAGAAACCCTTGCGGTGCCGGAATCTGCGCAAAAGGCTGTGATATACCCGAATCCTACAACTGGAAATGTATTTGTTTCAAACATAGAAGAAGGAAACTTTGAGGTATATGAGCTATCCGGAAAGCTTGTTCAGGGCGGTACATTTTCCAGTTACAGGATTATGATGACTTCTCCCAAAGGCACCTACATCCTTAAAGTGAGCTCTGCCAAGCAAAAAAATAACAGCCTGAGCACAAAAATTATTATACAGTAAATTAGTGTCATCTGGTCATTAAATAACAGTACAAATAAAAACAAGAGAGTCATTATAGACTCTCTTGTTTTGAACAGATGAAAAATTAGTTCTATTGTTTATATTTTTAAAATTAACCAAATTATTTAACAGGAAACTCGGGTCTTCTCATCTTATATTTTGTTCCGTTAAGGGATTCTAAAAATGAAATAAGTGCAGATTTTTCTTCCTTAGTCAGTTTCAATGGTTGAAGAAGAGAGTCGGTTACGGGATAAAGAGGGTCTTTCCGTTTCTGTTCCGGTTTTGGATCTATCATATGCATACCGCTGTTATAAATATTTATAATCCCTTCAAGATCGTCAAACAATCCATTGTGCATCCAGGGCCTTGTAAGGTTCAGATCTCTTAGCTGGGGTGTTCTGAATTTGCCGACATCATCAGGTTTTTTGGTAACATTATAAAGTCCAAGATCCTCATATTCTCTTTTGTAGTAGGTAAGCCCGATGTTGTGAAAGGATTCGTCTGTCAGGTTTTGTCCATTATGACAATTCATGCACCGTGCCTTTGTACGGAAGATATGCATACCGTAAATTTCTTTATCCGATAAGGCATTATACTTTCCGTCCAAAAACTGGTCAAATCTGCTTGGCTGACTCTTAATGGTTTTCTGAAATTCTGCCAATGCTTTTACGATTCTTTCATAAGTTACCTTATCATCGCCATAAGCGTCTTTAAAGAATATACTGTAATTTTTTATTTTCTGAATTTTCTTTGGAAGTTTTCTGATATCCATCGCCATTTCGTGATGGGCTCCAAGCGGACCGGAAGCTTGCTCTTCCAGAGTTGTTGCACGGCCATCCCAGAAGAAAGATTTTCTGCTGGCGATATTGAAGAGCGAAATCGTGTTTCTGCTACCCGTAAGATGGTCATTACCCAGTGCAACACGCCTTTTATCTGTCCATCCCATTTCCGGATCGTGGCAGGAGCTGCAGGAAATCTGATTGGATTTGGAAAGTTTCGGATCAAAGAACAACATTTTTCCGAGAATGACTTCCGGCCGTTCCTGCTCCCGGAAATAGAGACTGTCTCTTTTAACGGAGGAAAATTCCGTCCATTTTACACCATAATGTATTGTTGGCTTTGGCCATTCAGCAATCGCCTTTTTGTAGCGTTCGACAATTTCTCTGATACCAGGGTCGGGATTTTGCATAAGATCTTGCCCTACTTGTGGAGTAAAGCTGAATAAAATAAAAGTCAAAATGCCCGAAATTGTAATAAATAGCTTTTTCATCTTTAAAATGTAATACCCAGGCTAAATACGCCAAAATTATTACTCTGTTGTTTAATTATACTTGTTATCCATTGTCCGCTTACAAAAAGTGGCGGAAGCTTTGCCATTTTAAAATCATAGCGTATTGTAGCGCCAGTGGTCTCAGTATTACTGGTTAAGATCGTGAAGTCATCAGAAATCCACTCCAGATTAGCGGCACTTACATTAGAGTCTAATGCATTAATGGCGTTATTGATTTTTCTGTAACTGTAAACCGGTCGTAAAGTCAGAACCCGGTTTTTGTTGATTTCCAGCTTTATATCCATCTCCAGCCCGATAGTATACGCATCGTATTTTTGCCCGGAGAATGGGTAAAGCCTCCGTTCTGTAACTTCCTGATATGAGAAGAAAGGTACTGCTGTAAAAATGTATTTTTCCTTTGTCAGTTGATACAAGGCTCGGACATTTGTTGTATATTCTTCTTTTTTATAGGCTTTTCTTTTGAAGATCTGTTCCATCCTGTCCGAATTGCTGGTATAACCATATTCTTCTCCCGTTCTGATTTTGGAATTATAGTTAATGATAAAACCGATCCGATTATTTTTTAATGAAATAAATTTTGCAGCTTCTAGCAGATAGGCCTTATTTTCTAAATCGCTGGAATCATAATAACGGTTTCCATTTTTAGGGTAAATGCTTTTTATATTATTTGAATTTGAAAGCATTCCTGTAATGTAAAAATCTTTTCCGTCTTTGCTTGAGATCTGTGCACCAGCTCTGTAACCGAATTCCTCATACTGCGTCGTAAGGCTGTTATGAAAAAGATAATTAGTGTATCCAAATCCTACAGACTGATAAACAATAGGGTAACTGACCTCATTCACAAGGCTCACGCTGCTGTTCTGAGTATATTTATTAAACTCCCCAAATACACCTATTTTATATGATTTATAGATCTTGTAGCTGATTCCGGCAGAGAGTATGAGGTCAGAGCTTGTATTTCTTACCCTCGGATCTCGTGACCTGTAAGCCAGTTCTGCATCATAACTCCCGGAAAGCCCAAAAGAAAAACGATTGATCGTCTTTGCAAATCCTCCTGAAAAATGATAATTTTCCAGCTTTAAATCACCTCCTACCGAGTCTGATGTAACATATGGCGCAATTCTTTCGAAATCAAGATTCTCGTTGTAGCGGGCACGTTTCCTGGTCATATTGCTGTAACTGGCATCTCCCCATACAACATTGCCGGACTTCAGTTTGTTGAATGAGCGCGTCCTAATGCGTAATCCACTGTCTCCGGAACCCATCTGCCGAAGATAGATTTTTTGATTATCAGACACATAATCTGTACTGAACTCTGAGATAGAATAAGCACTATAACCCGGCATAGTCGCCGGATTATAGTAAAAATTTGTGGTTTGTATCCTTTCTTCATTGTATTGATTATATGATTTTGGAAATAACGACAAGCTATCCTGACCTGAGACAGATATAAGACCGATATAAAAAGAAAGAAAAAAGAAAAGAACTGATCTGTTCATTATCGAAATGATTATTCCAGTATGTTATTTGACAATACCATTTTTCAGGCTCGGTTCAGAATTACGGACAAAATCTGAAGTGGAATTGTTCGTGTCTTTATAAAGATTTTTACCGTTTGACATTAGTCCCAGAATTTTTCTTCTAACAGTTTTTCCGTTATAACCTGGCGATGCACTAGTCCAGCCGGCATCTATGGACGGAGCTGTAAGAATCTGAAGGAATTCATTCTCACGGCTTGTGTTTATGGCATCTATGATCCAGGTATTCGGAATCTTATAAACGCTTTTATTTGTAACACCTCCCGCTGAATTGGTATAAGAATAATCATATTTATTTTCTGAAAGGAATGCGTCCGCCGTCTTACCTTCAGGAAGCCTGGCCAGAGCATAACCCTGCTGGCTGGTGGTGTAAAGAAAGATCATATTGTAGGTCATCTGGGTGTAAACAATGTTCATGTTTGGCACACTCGGATTATCAACTTGGCCTAAGCTTGGATTGGTAGAAGGAAATTCGAAATCCGCTTTTGTAAGATCAAACCCGTTAGAAGCTGTATGATTAATTGCATTATCAGCAATAACAATAAAGCTTCCTGGCTGCACAGGATGCTCTTTTCCTGTTCCCGGAACAATCATTACGGCACTGATCGGGAATGCCTGATCTACAATGGAAGGTGTTACCGTTCTGGCAACTGTAGTGAAGAATTCTGATGTAGCGACCATCAGTCGGTCAGCATATAGGACTTCATTGGTATTATTGGTAATTTTGAAATAGCGTGAATTGTTATAGTTTTTTCCATCGTTCGTTTTTACGCCTGCAAAAAATACTTCTTCTATGATGAAATCTTTGTTGAATTGTTTGATAATTAAAGGTAAAGATAGATTGACCGCACCTGTATTGATATCTTTTTGAGCAGTTGCACCAACCTGTACTTCTTCGTTATCTTTTGTGATCACTGTTCCGTTTGCCGTGATTTTGTAAGAACCATAAGGTAACTCCAAAGTATATGCGCTTGCATTTTCCAGTATTTTTTTTGTGATGGCTCCGGAATTGGTTTCAAGAATCTCCAATTCTATTGTTTTATAGGTTGCAATATTATCTCCTGTCAGCGTTACTGTAAGTGTGCTTTTCTGAGAAACTTCTGTGCCGAAATCATCGTCATCAGAACAGGAAACAATTGCAGTTGAAGAGGCTAGGGCGGCTATAAAGCCGATGATTAAAAATCTTTTTTTCATAATATATTAAATTTTAAAAATTATAATTAAGTTCCATTCCGAAATAAGGGCTGTTGCCATTCTTACGGATAATCTTCGATCCTAGGAAATAATAAGGATGCTCGTAATTGAAAAGCCTGTTTACGAACATAGATGTCTTTAGGCTTTTATAAATAATTTTTGTGACTTTGAAATTGGCCTGGATTGTATAGGTGTATCGTGTTGAGAGGTTATCAGTAGTAGAGACATTTCTTACAAGCCATTGTTTGTATAGGTCTGTTCTGTCAGCATCCGTAAAAACATGGGTTGAGCCATTCAGGTCTATGTAGGCTTCCGGTTCCGGTATTCTCTGGTCATACTTCTGATAATTATATAAGGATCCCTGTAGTGAAACCGAAACAATAAGTCCTAAATCAGATATATAAGTATCTGTTATAAAATTATAATTAAGATTTTCATTAATGTAGCCTGTATCATTTTTATATATTCCATAATACGGATAAGAACTTCCGGCTAAGGAAATCACGGGGCGTTCCAGGACTGGAACAGTGTTTCTGTACTGTGTCTTGAACCAGGCTCCCGTTAAAGTGAATTTAGTATTAATAGCCTTAATTCTTGGAGAGGTGTAACCGAATTCAATGCCGTCCTTGAGTGTTGCGCTTCCATTCTCTGTTACAGAATAATTTCCAAATTCCCGGATGTTTTCATAGGGAACTTGAGTGAGATCCGGTCCGTTTTCACCCCATTGAGACAGGTCAACATATGCCGTATTATACTTTTTATAAGAGTTGATCTGATTTTGTAGTGTGCTGCGGAATCCGTTTTTAAGATCTTCTCTGAAATACGTTACGAATACCTCGTGTCCTTTGTAGCTCAAATCCAGCCGGATCTCTTTTTTGACATTTTTAGCCGCGGTCAGATTTTTATTCTCGCGGTTTTGCACGTAGGTCATAAAGTTTACATATCGGTAGTTATCATCATTATGATAATAATTCACCTGTATATAATCCATAAACGCCTTGTTAGGATATAACATTTGCAATGTCGGTTGTTTATAAAGTATTCCATAGCCCAGCGTCACATCAGTTTTAAGCGGACTATCTTTTATGATAATATGAGGCAGGTTATATTGAAAATTAACTCTTGGTTCAGTAAATATTTTTTTACTGATGACATATTCATTACCGATACCTAAAAGCTTGGAAACCCGCAGGCCTGTATATAAAGAAAATCTATGCAGACCCAGATTATATGACATTTGATTACCGGCAAAAAAAGCCACATTCTGCCATGCGGGAATTGCGTCGAATTCCCGTGGTCTTGTTCCGATCGTAGCCGATGGAGGTGTTGCAAGATCCCATTGCTGTCCTTTTCCGAAATTCTTGGAGTATTTCCAGTCGAGGCCGATATCGTATTGATTATTAAGTTTTCCGGTTTTCCGGCTTCCGGATAATTGGGCAAAAACGGATAAGTCTACTGGTTTTCCGTCTGTTGAAGATTCTGCAATATATCTTGTGTCCGGATAGATGCCGATATTTTCTCCGGCCGTAGTTGTAAGGGAAAGTGCTCTTGGGCCGGAAAGCTGTACAAGCTTTACCTGTTCTATTTTTTCAAAACCCTGCCTGATTGCGGTATTGAGAGCAACTTTGTCAAAAAAAGAATTTGCTTTAAGCTTATAAATAAAATTATTGGTGAAGCTGATTCTCTGATTAGAGTTTTTATAAGAGTCCGTTAATGCATAGCCGGTATCAGGATCGTATTTCTTTTTATCGAGGTTGTTGGAAAAGTCCAGGCTGGAACGCCATTCCAGAGGTTTTTGCCAAAGCCTGGTGTTTAATTTGGAACGGAATGATGCTGTAAGACGCTGGTAATTTTCGAATTCATCTGTCGGGTTTTGCCTGGAATCCAGATAGTCAAAATTAGCATTAATGCTCCAATTCTTACTGATCAGAAAGCCTTTACCGATGTAGTATTGCTTGCTGAATCCATCAGCCTTGAATCTCGCTTCTAAAGGGGAGCGCCCTGTTTTACGTTCAATCTTTATGAGTCCGGAGGTAAGATCTCCATAGGCAGCCGACGGTATTCCGCGGATGATCTCTACTTTTTCAATATCATTTGTGGAAATGGTCCTCATATCTGTACCGATAGCCGTGGTATTACGTTTCTTTGCAGCTTCCAGCATCTGGCTCTCATCAACGGAAGTCTGCAGATTGGCATTGCTGTTCCATACATTATCATCAATCATAAACTGAATACCCAGCGAAGTTGTATTGTATGAGGACGGGCCACCCGCATTTTCTCTTATTACTGGCCTGTTGACGATGCTTAGATTAGGATCTCTGGATAATCCTCCGGGAAGAAGCTCCATAAGATCAGTAAAGCTGGAAGGCTGGAGATGCTGCATTGCCTGTCTGTCAATAACTGATTTGCTCGTCAGGCCTTTTCCTTCTTTTGAAGTAATAATGACTTCCGGAATCTTAATCTCCTTTTTTAATTTTACAATATGTGTTTCCTGGTTTTCAACGATGATGTAAAATTCCTTTTCATCATATTGGTCCTTGGATATGTTTAGGATATGTTTACCCTTTGATAGTGTAAGAACAGCATTTCCATCTGCATCAGCATCAACCTTTATTCCTGAATCTGCCTGCACGGTTGCTGAGGGCAAAGCATTATTCATAATATCCATTACCCTTATGGTAACGGAATAAGTTTCAGATTGAGCCCGGATATTGCTAAAAACAAAACTGACAAAAAAAATGTAGATGTATTTATTCACGTTTATTTTAAATGACCTCGCAAAAATATATTTTTGAAGAGTTTAATCCAATTTTTATTTAGACTTATTTAAAATAATAAATATGATTTTTGTCTTGTTTTTATGATTTACCCATTATTTTTAGTGTATGATTATTTATAAATGAAATGCTTTAAATTGTTTTTTTTTTTTAGTGTTAATAAAATCAATGCTACTTAAATAATTTTCATCCTGCAGAACTTCAGTCTTCAAATTATTGATGTTGATTAGGACTCATTTTGTACGGAAAATAATTTAAAAAAAATGCTTTAATAATAACCATTATAGATAACATAAAATCTAAACTTTCATAATGAGATCATAAAAAGTATGCTTCATTATGTTAAGTTAGCATACTGTTTGCTTTTGTTAAAATTTAAATTAAACTAATATTGAAATTGAAACTCAACTGGCGTAAAATTCTAAGGCGAACAATCATCACTATTATCAGCATTTTGATTTTTATTCTGCTGATAATTTTCAGTCTGCGCATCCCGGCTGTTCAGAATTATGTAAAGGGAAAACTAATTGTTTATCTGGAAGGAAAAATTAAAACTAAAGTAAGTCTGGAAAAAGTCTACGTAGGTTTCCCAAACAGCCTTGTGATGGAAAATCTCTATTTAAGGGGCCAAAATATCGATACACTTCTGGCGGTGAAAAAATTTGATGTAGGATTGGATATGTGGCAGCTGATGAGGTCTAAAGCGGATCTGACGTCAATAGATCTGGAAGGTGTGCGGGCCAATGTTGTCAGAGATCCTCAGGGAAAATTCAACTTCGACTACATTATTGATGCCTTTGCAACGTCGGATAAAGAGCAGGAACAGAAACCTTCAAAACCATTCATTATTTCGCTGGATAAAATTAATCTCAAAGATATCGGCATTACGTTTAAAGATCAGCAATCCAGAAATGACATCAATGTCTATTTTAAATCCTTTGACACAAGGGTAAAAACCTTTGACCTTCAGAACAATTCTTATGCGGTTAATGACATCAATCTGGATGGTTTGAAGCTGAAGCTAAAGCAGGATCTGATAGAAGAAGTTTCCAAAAATGTGGAACAGAAAGTGGATTCATTGAATCAGAAAAAACCAATGCAGTTAGGTCTCAACCGAATAAAACTGACCAATTTTAATGTTGATTACGGTGATGATAATACCAAGACATTTGCGAAAATCCTCTTTAAAGAATTAAGCACGAAAGTTAATAAACTTGATATTCAGCATAATGCTTATGATGTTGATAACGTGACTTTATCAGGTGCAAACATTAATGCCAATCTTTTTCTCCCTGCTGCCAATGCTAACGCTAAAGATCAGGGAAAAGTTTCAAATAAGAATAATCCTGAACAAAAGCCAATGCAGCTTCTTTTAGGAAAGCTGAATTTGAATGATGTAAAAGTGGTGTATAATAACACGGCTGTGTCGCCCGCAAAAGCCGGAATGGATTTTAATCATCTCAATTTTGGAACGCTGAATCTTGATCTTCGAGATTTTAAAATGCAAAACGGAACTTTTGCAGGCCAGATTAAATCTGCCGAAATCCAGGAATCCAGAGGGCTGAATATTCAGAAATTTAATACGGATTTTGTTTATACAGAAAAGCAGGCTTACCTGAAAGATCTATACCTTCAGACATCTAAAACCATTTTGAGAGACGAGATTGTCCTCAATTATAATTCAATAGAACAGCTGTCGGCCAATCCCGGCGCTGTAAAGTTATCCGCTAATATCAAAGATTCTAAAATTGGATTTGCTGATATATTGAATATTGTTCCAACCCTAAGAAACACAGCGCCTTTTAATAAATATCCTAATGCCATTCTGAATGTCAATCTTCAGGCAGAAGGTTTTGTAAATGACCTTTTGATCAGGGACTTAAAGCTTTCTGGTCTGGATCAGCTGCGAGTTGCAGCTTCCGGGCGAATCAAGAATGCAATGAATCCGGATCAGCTTTATTATGATCTGAGGATTGGTGAGCTGGCCTCATCAGGCCGAACGGTATTCAATCTGCTGCCGAAAGGAACTATACCTTCTAATATTGCATTGCCTTCCCGTTTTAGCATCAAAGGTTACGCAAAAGGAACAACTAAAGTGATTAATACGGATCTTAATCTTTATTCTACATTGGGCAATGCGGCAGTTATTGCTAAAATGGATATGCGGAGAAAAAAACGTGAGCTATTTGATGTTAAAGCGAATTTACAGAATCTGAACCTTGGAAAATTGATTCAGAATAAAGATTTAGGGAGAATTTCAGCTACAATTAATGCAAAAGGACAAAGTTTTGATCCGAAAACAATGTCTGCAAATCTTTTAGGTGATGTGAGATCTGCAACATACAAAGGATATACTTACCAGAATCTGAGTCTGAAAGGCAAAATCAATCGTGGTGCTTATAATGTCAATCTGGATTCCAAAGATCCGAATGCCAATCTGCATCTCGCAGCTTCAGGTGTTTACAGTGATAAAAATCCAACGATCAAAATTAATGGTGATATCAGAAAACTGGATTTGAATAAGCTTGGTTTTTACAGCTCACCGATGATTTTAGCAGGATCTATTGACGGAGATTTCAGGAGTCTGGATCCGGACAATCTCAATGGTTATCTTAATCTTCAGAATTTTGCGATCTCAGATACCAAAGAAGTTTACCCTGTTCAGGAAATAAAGCTCAATGCGGTTTCTACAGCAGATTCTACGAAAATCAATTTCAATTCCCAGATTGCAGATGTAGAATTAAAAGGGAAATATAAATTAACACAGATCTTCGGTGCATTGTCTCAGACGGTGAATCAATACTATCAGTTTCAGAAACCAGGCAAAACACAGAAAATTGAAGCAGGTCAGTACTTTACGCTCAATGCAACCGTTAAAAATGATGATCTGATCAGGAAATTTGTTCCCGAGCTGAAAAGTTTTGAAACCATCAATGTCACAGGAAATTATAATGCCGATTCTCAGTTAATTGAATTGGACGCCAGAATCCCGCAGGTTTTGTATGGAACCAACACGCTTGAAAATACGAATCTGAAATTGACCAATCAGAATCAGGCTTTGCAGTATAACCTTGACGTCGCAGCTCTGAAAAGCGAGAGCTTTGCTTTGAATAAAGTTAATATTAATGGCGACGTGGCCAATAATATAATCAATTATAACATTACGACGAAAGATGAAAAAGATCAGACGCAGTTCCTGATTGCGGGGAATGCTAAATCAATGAATGACATTACAGAAATTTCTCTGAAGCCAGATGGTCTGAAACTGAATTATATGGATTGGAACGTGGCTGAAAATAACAAGATACAGATTTTCAGTCAGGGAATTGTAGCAGATAATTTCAGATTATCTAATGCTGGCGCAGAGATTTCTTTGCAGTCCGAAAGTAGTTCGCCAAACAGTCCGCTCAATGTCACTCTGAAAGATTTTAAAATTGAAACGATTACGGAGATCATCAAAAAAGATTCGCTTCTTGCCAAAGGAACCATTAACGGAACTGCACAGCTGAGGAATCTTACCAAAAATATGACCTTCACTTCAGACGTTGATGTTACGGATTTGTTTGTGTTTGGCAGTCCGGTTGGTAATCTTGATATTAAGGTCAATAATCAGTCGGCTAACTTGCTGAATGCTGATATTACATTGACAGGTAATGAGAATGATGTGAAAATTCTGGGTAATTATAACACCGCTTCCAGCAGCTTTGATCTGAATCTGGCGATGAACCGGCTACAGATGAAAACGCTTCAGGGTTTTACGATGAATGCGATTACCAATACGGAAGGTTATCTCTCCGGCGATCTGAAAATTACAGGAACGACTGATGTGCCAAGAATCATTGGAGATGTCAAGATGAATAACGTCGGACTGATGATTGCCAAAACGGGCAGCGATTTCAGAAATATTAATGACAAAATAGGATTTACCAATCGTGGAATTGAATTCGATAACTTTAAGATCAATGACAAGGACGGTAATTCGCTCAATATAGACGGGCAGGTTCTCACACAGACTTACAGGGATTTTGCCTTCAATCTGGATATTAATGCCAAAGATTTCAAGGTTGTTAATTCAAAAAAATCAAACGATGCTTTAATGTACGGTATTTTAGCAATTGATGCAGCGTTGAAAGTACGTGGTAATCTTGATCTGCCAAAAGTGGACGGGCGATTGGCTGTTGCGGATAATACGGATTTTACATTTGTTCTACCACAGTCTACGCCATCGTTACAGGAACGCGACGGCATTGTAGAGTTCATTGACCAGGATCAGATTGCCCTGAACAAAACCATTACAGCAGATTCTTTGAACGCACCAAGCAAAATCAAAGGAATGGATGTGAGCGTGAATATCGAAGTTAGTAAAGAAGCCAAGATGTCATTGCTGATTGACAAAGCTAATGGCGATTTTGTAAAATTACAAGGAGAAGCCGAACTGACCGGTGGTATTGATCCGTCCGGAAAAACAACTTTAGTCGGTGTTTATGAAGTGGAATCCGGAAGTTATGAAATGACAGTGAGTGTTCTGAAACGTAAGTTTGATATCCAGAAAGGAAGCACGATTACATGGACTGGCGAACCAACTACCGCACTCCTGGACATCACCGCTATTTACAAAACGGAAACGGCGCCAATCGATCTGGTTGAGCAGCAGCTGAGCGGCGAAAGTAACGCGACGTTAAATCAGTTCAAACAAAGGATTCCGTTTAACACATTGCTGAAAATGAAAGGCGAGCTTCTGAAACCGGAAATCAGTTTTGATATCACAACTGACGAAAAAAATAATTCGGTTTCCTCTACTGTGACGGATATTGTAGACCAAAAGTTATCACAAATCAGAACACAGGAATCCGAAATGAATAAGCAGGTTTTTGCTTTGCTTTTGCTCAACAGATTCATTGGCGAAAATCCTTTCGAATCCAGTGCCGGTCTTTCTGCCGAAGCGATGGCGAGGCAGAGTGTAAGTAAAATATTATCTCAGCAAATCAATAATCTGGCTTCGGATCTGATAAAAGGTGTAGATCTTAATTTTGATCTGGAATCTTCTGAAGATTACTCTTCCGGAGAAAAAAACACGAGAACTGATCTGAATGTGGACATCAGCAAAAAACTGCTGAATGACCGTCTGAAAGTTTCTGTCGGCAGTAATTTCGGACTGGAAGGTGATGCGAGACAGAATGAAAACATGACCAATATTGCGGGTGATGTAACCGTGGACTACAGCCTTTCCCGTGACGGAAGGTATACATTGAGAGCGTATCGTAAAAACCAATACCAGGTGGCGTTGCAAGGACAGATTGTAGAAACAGGAGTTGGTTTCATCATCACGCTGGATTATGATAAATTCCGTGAGATTTTCCAGAAATCCAGAGAAAGATCTAGAAAAGAAAAGCAAAAAGAAAACAATAAAGCCGTAGAATTCAAATGAAAATCAGATTTCAAAAACATATCAGACAGGTTTTAATATTCGGAACAGTTGGTTTTGCACTTTCCTGCAGCAATACAAAATACCTGAAGGAAGGCGAATTGCTTTACACTGGTGCGGAAATCAAAATAGATAATGACAGCCTTTCCAAAAAAAGCAAGAAAGCTCTAAAGTCTGAATTGGAAGATAATCTCACCCCGAAACCTAATTCCAGTTTCCTCGGGCTGAGGCCAAAATTATTTTTTTATAACATTGCCAAAGAGCCGAAAAAAGAGAAAGGTTTCAATTACTGGCTGAAGTATAAAGTAGGAGAGAAGCCGGTTTTGCTTAGCGATGTAGACAGGGAATTTAACAAAGATATTATTGTAAATTATTCCGAAAACAAAGGTTACTTCAATGCCAAGGCGACTTACGATACGGTTTCCAAAAATAAAAAAGCCCAGGTTATTTATAGCCTGAGGCCTGGAAATCAATATATTATTAATAAGGTTAAATTTCAGAATGATTCGATTCCTGTGACAGAAGAGATCGTGAAAGTGTCAGATAAAACATTACTAAAAGCAGGCAATCCTTTCGATCTGGATGTGATCAAGTCTGAAAGGGAACGTATTGATAATCAGCTTAAGCAAAAAGGATTTTATTATTTTAATCCGGATAATCTGATTATTCAGGCTGACAGTACAGTCACTAAGAATCATAAAGTTGAGCTTAATGTCAAGCTTAAAGAAAACACGCCGGAATTAGCGAAACAGCAATTTACGATTGATAAGGTGATTGTTTTTCCGAACTATAACATCAGGGATGTGAAAGACGGTAAATACAATATTCCGATGGCTAGTGATTCCCTTGCAAAATATGCGCACGATGATATCTACGTTATTGATCCGGAACAGAAATTCAAGCCGAAGATTTTTGACCGCGCTTTATATTTCAAGAAAGGTGATCTCTATAACAGGGCAGATCATAATCTCACATTGAACCGGTTAATCAATCTCGGTGTTTTTAAATTCGTGAAGAATGAATTTGTAGTTTCAGACTCGCTGAATCATAAGTTTGATGCCTATTATTTGCTGACGCCAAGGCAGATTCAGTCCCTGAGGCTGGAAGCTTTGGGAAGAACGAATTCCGCTAACTATGCCGGGAGCGAACTTAATCTCAACTGGACTCACAGAAACCTTTTCCGGGGAGCTGAACAGTTTAAAGCGTCTGTTTATGGTGCTTTTGATGTCCAGGTTGGTGGTCCGAAAGATGCTAAGAATCTTTTCCGAGCAGGTGCTAATGCGCAGCTTTCTATTCCGAGAATTGTGGCACCGTTCAGATTTCATTCTTCAAGCGCTTTTGTACCGAGAACTAATATTTCCATCGGGTACGAATTTCAAAACAGGACGGAATATTACACACTTAACACATTTACAGGTTCTTTCGGATATATCTGGAAAGAAAATGTAAGGAAAGAACACGATCTGAAAATCTTTGACGTCACCTATGTGACACCGGCCAATGTAACGCCTTTGTACGATTCTATATCGGCTAATAGCAATGCTTTGCAGCGTGTTGTTCAGAAACAGCTGATATTCGGTCCAACATATTCTTACACTTATACCAATACAATGCTTCCTAAAAAGAATACGATCTATTATAAAGGAACATTGGATCTGGCGGGTAATCTGACAGGCCTGCTTTCCGGAGCCAATGTGAAGGAAGGAAAACAAAAATCGATATTCGGGGTTCCGTTCAGTCAATACGCTAAAATGGAACACGATTTCCGGTTTTATCACAAGCTTGGTGACAAGTCTTCATTCGCTTCCAGATTCATTGGTGGAATCGCTTATCCTTATGGTAATTCGGATAACATTCCGTTTTCCAAACAGTTTTTTTCAGGTGGCAGCAACAGTATCCGTGCATTTCGGGCTAGGACGCTTGGTCCCGGAAGTTTTGATCCCAGAACCATTAAGGAAGGTTATTACTTTGATCAGTCTGGCGACATCAAGCTGGAACTTAATGCAGAGTATCGTGCCAATATTTATAAATTCCTCAATGTCGCATTCTTTGCAGACGCCGGAAATATCTGGCTGGTTAATGACGACATACAAAGACCTGGGGCTAAATTTTCCAGTGATTTTATGAGCGAAATAGCTGTAGGAGCCGGGTTTGGTTTACGACTTGATTTCTCAATTCTGATTCTCAGACTGGATCTGGCAATGCCGTTCCGCATTCCGTATTATGAAAAAGGCGATCGCTGGACTTTTGACAAGATTAACTTTGGCGATGCTTCGTGGAGACGGGATAATCTGATTCTTAATATTGCTATTGGTTATCCTTTTTAGCTGTCATAATATATTTTAAGTAATGGATTATGAGATTCAGAGTAATTTTTTATTTAATAATAACGGTTCTTCTCAATTCCTGCGCATCGCCAAAAGCAGAAAACTTTAGAGATTTCATTGTCTCTCAGGAAAGGGTTGCTTTTGATATTATTGCGGGAAAGAACGGAGCTGAGTTTCAAAAACAGGAATATATCATTAATGAAAATTATTCTGAAGCTCTGAAAGCTGTAGAAGAGCAGAAAAAAATGTTTAGAAATATTACACAGCAGATCAGGCTCTACAATTCTGACGGCATAGAACAGGCTGGTTCTTTAAAAAAAGCAGCTTTGGATTACTACACTACGCTGGGAGCACTTTATTATTATGATAAAGGTCTTATAGAACTCCAAATGTCACACAAAGAACCAACCCAGATTGCTGATTTTTATTCAGATATGCTTAAAAAGAAAAAGAAATTATATGAGGAGTTATATAGGAAGGAATTGCTCCTGAGTAAAGCTTTGAACCGTTTTGAAAATGCCAATAACTTAAGGTGAAGATGCTACGAATCAATTAATTTTTTTAAGATTACTTACTTATAGTTTCATTTCAGTTGAATTCCGAAATGTTTTATGACGATGATACTTATAATTCATTAACGATTCTTTTTTCAAATTGTTAAAATTCGTTAAAAAAAATTAGATTTTTTAACATTCATTCATTAATAAATTAATCGTTTTATTTAATTTAAATAATAAATGATTATTTTTTTAAATGTTTTAAAAATAATGTTATTTTTAAACGTTATTAACCAAAAAAATCTAATTTTAATGAGAAAACTCTATTTGTTATTGCTGTTTTACTTAACAGCGGTAACCACTGGTACATTTGCACAGACCAGTACAGAACAGTTTGAGACCGAGTCCAACGGAAGCACAAGTTTCACGGACAATGGTGTTATATTTAACATTATATCACACGTAAACACGTATGATATTCAGGCAGCTTACCCCGGAACTGGTTGGAGCGGCACCGCTATCGATAACAGGTATATTGATAATTCGGGCACTGGCAATCAGTCTGCCGGAACATCGTTCAGTATTAAGACAACTTCGAACCTCTTTAAGGTAAACAGATTTTGGGTATATGCCGCAGCAGCAAACACAACACTTGGAGTTGCCGGTACGTTGACCATAACCGGAAAACTTTCCGGAGTAACAAAGTTTACCCAGACGAAAACCACGGGATTCACTTCCTCTATAGCAGTCACCAATGGTTATACCTTGATCGATATGACTAATCTTAACGGGCAGAATTACAGTAACATTGTGATTGATCAGCTTCAGATAACAGCCGGTGGGAACTTTCAATATCTCGGGTTTGACGCTTTTACGTGGGTAAAAGATTCCGGAGTTGTTGCGGGTTCGTTATCACTAACGCCGAGCCAGACCAATGTGTCTTGTAACGGCGGCTCTAATGGAACAGCAACTGTCAGTGCATCAGGCGGAACAGCTCCTTATACTTACAGTTGGTCGCCAAGCGGAGGTACAGCTGCTACTGCAACAGGCCTTGCAGCCGGAACCTATACTGTTACCGTTACTGATGCTGTAAATAATACAAAAACACAAAGTTTTACCATTACAGAACCAACAGCTTTAGTAGCTAATGCTGTTTCACAAACCAACGTGGCTTGTAATGGAGCTGCTACAGGAGCTGCAACAGTTAGCGCTTCCGGCGGAACAGGTCCATATACTTATTCCTGGTCTCCATCAGGTGGAACAGCAGCAACAGCAACAGGCCTTGCAGCCGGAACTTATACGGTAACTGTTACAGATGCCAACAGTTGCCAGACAACCAAATCGTTCACCATTACACAGCCAACAGCCCTTTCTGTGACAACGTCTCAGACGAATGTAGCTTGTAACGGCGCTTCAAACGGATCAGCTACTGTTAACGTAACTGGAGGTACACCTGCATATACTTACAGCTGGGCACCAAGCGGTGGAACAGCAGCTACAGCAACAGGCCTTTCAGCCGGAACTTATACTGTAACCATTACAGATGCGAACAACTGCCAGACGACTAGATCGTTTACGATTACACAGCCAACAAGTGCAGTAAGCGGAACTACGGTAGTAACGAATGTAGCATGTAACGGTGGTTCTACCGGTGCGATCAACTTAACACCTGCAGGTGGAACCGCACCATACACTTTCAACTGGGGTGGGGGAATTACAACAGAAGACAGAACAGGTTTATCAGCCGGTACTTATACAGTAGTCATTACAGATGCTAACGGATGTACGGCAACGGTAAGCAGAACGGTAACGCAGCCAACAGCTATGAGCTCTACTACATCTCAGACTAATATTGCATGTAATGGCGGATCTACAGGCATAGCAACTGTAAACGTTTCCGGCGGAACAGCACCTTATACTTATTCCTGGTCTCCATCAGGCGGAACAGCAGCCACGGCTACAGGATTATCTGCTGGAACCTACACGGTAACTGTAACTGATGCTAATGGATGTACTTTAACAAGAACATTTACCATTACACAGCCGACAGCGCTTTCTGTGACAACATCTCAGACGAATGTAGCTTGTAACGGCGGTTCAAACGGATCAGCGACTGTTAACGTAACTGGTGGTACACCTGCATATACTTACAGCTGGTCTCCAAGCGGTGGAACAGCAGCTACAGCAACTGGACTTTCAGCCGGAACTTATACTGTAACTATTACAGATGCGAACAATTGCCAGACAACTAGATCGTTTACCATTACGCAGCCGACAAGTGCAGTGAGCGGAACTACAGTAGTAACGAATGTAGCATGTAACGGTGGTTCTACCGGTGCGATCAACTTAACACCTGCAGGCGGAACCGCCCCTTATACTTTCAACTGGGGTGGCGGAATTACAACAGAAGACAGAACAGGTTTATCAGCCGGTATTTATACAGTAGTCATTACAGATGCTAACGGATGTACGGCAACGGTAAGCAGAACGGTAACGCAGCCAACAGCTATGAGCTCTACTACATCTCAGACTAATATTGCATGTAATGGCGGATCTACAGGCATAGCAACTGTAAACGTTTCCGGCGGAACAGCACCTTATACTTATTCCTGGTCTCCATCAGGCGGAACAGCAGCCACGGCTACAGGATTATCTGCTGGAACCTACACGGTAACTGTAACTGATGCTAATGGATGTACTTTAACAAGAACATTTACCATTACACAGCCGACAGCGCTTTCTGTGACAACATCTCAGACGAATGTAGCTTGTAACGGCGGTTCAAACGGATCAGCATCGGTGGCTGTAACAGGTGGAGCAGGAGCTTATACTTACAGCTGGTCTCCAAGCGGTGGAACAGCAGCAACAGCAACTGGTCTTTCAGCCGGAACTTATACTGTAACCATTACAGATGCGAACAACTGCCAGACAACTAGATCGTTTACCATTACGCAGCCAACAAGTGCAGTGAGCGGAACTACAGTAGTAACGAATGTAGCATGTAACGGTGGTTCTACCGGTGCGATCAACTTAACACCTGCAGGCGGAACCGCCCCTTATACTTTCAACTGGGGTGGGGGAATTACAACAGAAGACAGAACAGGTTTATCTGCAGGTACTTATACAGTAGTCATTACAGATGCTAACGGATGTACGGCAACGGTAAGCAGAACGGTAACGCAGCCAACAGCTATGAGCTCTACTACATCTCAGACTAATATTGCATGTAATGGCGGATCTACAGGCATAGCAACTGTAAACGTTTCCGGCGGAACAGCACCTTATACTTATTCCTGGTCTCCATCAGGCGGAACAGCAGCCACGGCTACAGGATTATCTGCTGGAACCTACACGGTAACTGTAACTGATGCTAATGGATGTACTTTAACAAGAACATTTACCATTACACAGCCGACAGCGCTTTCTGTGACAACATCTCAGACGAATGTAGCTTGTAACGGCGGTTCAAACGGATCAGCATCGGTGGCTGTAACAGGTGGAGCAGGAGCTTATACTTACAGCTGGTCTCCAAGCGGTGGAACAGCAGCAACAGCAACTGGTCTTTCAGCCGGAACTTATACTGTAACCATTACAGATGCGAACAACTGCCAGACGACAAAATCGTTTACCATTACGCAGCCAACAGCACTTTCTGTGACAACATCTCAGACGAATGTGTCTTGTAACGGAAGTGCAACAGGATCTGCATCAGTAGTTGTATCCGGTGGAACGGGAGCTTATACTTACAGCTGGTCTCCAAGCGGTGGTACTGCTGCTACGGCAACAGGCCTTGTGGCAGGAATTTATACGGTAACTATTACAGATGCCAACAATTGCCAGACAACTAAAACATTTACCATTACACAGCCAGCGGCAGTAAGTGCTCCAACAGGTGCAACATCTCAAACTTTTAATGCTGGAGAAAACCTTAGTGTTTTAGTAGTAAATGGGCAGAATATCAAATGGTATGCTTCTGCTTCAAATGCGGCAAATCATATCAATGTATTACCAGTCAGTACATTATTGGTGACTAATACTACCTATTACGCTACTCAGACTCTCAATGGATGTGAATCGACAGCTTCGTTAGCCGTTAAAGTAACAGATATTACACTGGGTGTTAATCAGGTAGAAAAACGTAATAAAATCCAGCTTTATCCTAACCCGGTTAATGACATTCTTCAGTTTTCAGGTGAGGATAAGATCAGCAAGATTGTTATTTTCTCATTAGATGGTAAGAAAATCATGGAAAAGTCAATGAATGAAGAAAGAAAATTGAATGTACGTCATCTTGTAGAAGGAAACTATATTATTAACATCTTTACAGATAAGGGTGTTCAGACAATTAAGTTTATTAAGCACTAATTTATAGTCTAATTCCTATCTTTAAGCCGTTGCTCAGCAACGGCTTTTTTGTTATTATCAGCCCAAACGCATTAATAATAAAAACTTAATATTACTTTAAAGTACCTGTATTGTAATCTGTTATATAAAAAAGTGCAGCCCCGAAAGACCACACCTTCTAACAAAAAATAACTTAAATTTATTATTTCCAGCCACCGCCGAGCGCCCGGTACAAATCAACAATACTGCTGAGTCGTTGTCTCTTGATTGATGCCAGATTCAATTCCGCTTGGAGAGAATTTGCCTGAGCTGTGATGACTTCCAGGTAATTTACCAAACCGCTTTTATAAAGCTTTTCAGCACTTTGGATTCCGGATTTCAAGGTTGTAACCTGCTCTGCCGCTTTCTGTTCCTGGACTTTCATGCTTTCATTAGAAACCAATGCATCTGAAACTTCGCCTACGGCATTCAGAACAGATTGGCGGAAGGCCAGAACATTTTTCTCTCTCTGGATTTTTGCTACATTCAGGTTGGTTTTCAATTGCCTTTTCTGAAAAACCGGTTGCGTGATTCCGCCTAACGCAGAACCAAATAGCGATGCCGGAATCTGAAACCAGTTATCAAACTTAAATGAATTCACACCACCATTGGCCGTGATTTTCAAAGAAGGATACATATTCGCCTGGGCAATTCCTATCAAAGCGTTGGATTCCAGCAAAACCAATTCCTGCTGACGAACATCCGGACGGCGGCTTACCATTGCCGCAGGCAATCCGGCAGAGAAATTTTGAGGTAATGATGTATCAGACATCTCGATGGTTCTGTTGATTTTAGCCGGATTTTCGCCCACCAAAATACTCAACGCATTTTCCTGGATTTTAATATTCTGTTCCAGTTGAGTAATCAGGAGTTCTGTATATTCCTTTTGCGCTTTGGATTGCTTAACACCTAAAGAAGTTGCGTCACCGCTTTGCCAGATTTTTTCTGTGATGTTTAATGTGTTTTTACTTAATTCCAGATTTGATTTGGCGATTTCTAATTGCTTGTCCAACATTAGCAAATTATAATAACCTTGCGCAATCGCAGCGACAACCTGAGTTTGAATAGCTTTTGTCGCTTCATAGGTCTGCAGATATTGCATTTTAGAAACTTCTTGCTGATTCTTGATTTTGCCCCAAATGTCCGCTTCCCAAGACAGATTGAACGCTGCATTGTAATCTTCAACATAACTTTTTCCAAGGAATAAATTGATGCTTTGTCCGTTCAGACTATTGTCGGAAGGTCGTGTGATTTGGCCTGTAACGCCAAATCCAACTTCCGGATATTGCATATATTTTGCCTGTTTCAGGCGTTCCTGTGAAGAGGCAACCTGTTTCAGGGCAATTTGCAGATCATAATTATTTTTGATGCCTTTTTCGATCAGACTTTGTAAAATCGGGTCGTTGAAAAACTGACGCCACTCCAGGTTGGCGACGCTTGCTGTATCCGCTGTTGCCGTATATTGAAAAGTTTCCGGCAAGTCAGGGCTTACTTTATCCAAAGCCAATTTTGGCATACAGGAAACCGCACTTGCCACGACTGCTGTGGAAACTACAATCTCTTTTATTTTTTTGATAATGTTCATTGAGTATTATTTTTTATCGCAAAGGCGCAAATAATTTTTATTGTCAAAAGCTCTAAGTCGCAAAATAAAATCGGAGATTTTAAATTTTTGTGCCTTATCAATAGAGATTATGGAAAAAATCTTTGTGCCTTTGCGTTTAAATTTAAATTAAATTCAGAGCTGCTTTTTCTTTTTTCAGCTTACGTTTCTTTTTGCTTGGCATTTTCTCGTGCAGATATTGGAAGATCACGTACATCACCGGAATAATGAAAATCCCGAATACAACCCCTGTAAACATTCCGCCAACGGTACTGATTCCGATAGAATGATTCCCTTTTGCAGCCGCACCTTGTGTCCAAACCAATGGTAACATCCCGATAATGAAAGCGAATGAGGTCATCAGAATTGGTCTTAATCTCAATCTCGAAGCTTGTAAGGCCGATTCAATCAAAGTTTTCCCGGCTTTTCTTCTCTGAACCGCAAATTCTACAATCAGGATGGCATTTTTCGCTAATAATCCGACGAGCATAATCAATCCCACCTGAACATAAATGTTATTGTCAATTCCGGCCAATCCGGTGAATGCAAACACTCCGAAAATCCCTGTCGGAACCGTTAAAATAACGGCAAACGGAAGAATGTAACTCTCATATTGCGCTGCTAACAAAAAGTAAACAAACAAAATGCTCAAAAGGAAAACGAAAGCCGTTTGTCCTCCGGTTTTGATTTCTTCACGCGTGATTCCCGTCCATTCGTAGCCGTAACCTCTCGGTAAAGATTGTTTCGCTGTTTCTTCCACCGCTCTAATCGCGTCACCTGTACTGTAACCCGGTTTAGGTGTTCCGTTGATCGTCACGGCATTGAACAAGTTGTTTCTTGTAACCGTTTCCGGTCCGAAAGTTCTTTTCAAGGTCACCAATGTTTTTACAGGAACCATTTCGTTCTGATTATTTTTAACATAGATGCCGTCCAAAGAATTGGTGTCCGTACGATAAGGAATATCGGCCTGAGCCATCACCCTGTAATATTTCCCGAACCTGTTAAAATCCGAAACGAAACTACTTCCGTAATAGATTTGCATCGTCTGCATCAGTTCGGTAATCGAAACACCTAACTGGTTGGCTTTATCAGTGTCAACATCAATCGTGTATTGAGGATTTCCGGCGGCGTAAGTGGTGAAAGCAAAAGCAATCTCCGGACGTTTCATCAGTTCCCCGATGAAAGCCTGAGTCGTTGTTCCCAATTGTTCAAAGGAACCATTAGTTTTATCCTGCAACATAAACTCAAAACCGGAAACGTTACCAAACCCTTGAACTGTAGGGAAGTTGAAGAAGAACGCATTCGCATCTTTAACCTGAGACACTTTTCCCGTCAAAGCGGCTGCGATCTGATCCGGGTCTTTCATATCGCCGCGGTCTTCGTAATCTTTAAGTTTGATGAAACCTGCGGAATAAGGTGAAGCATTGGCATTACTGATGAAATTCAGACCGTCTGCTACCCAAAGGTGATTGGTAGCGCTTTCACTTTTCACGATTTTATCGATTTGCTCCGTTGCTTTATGTGTTCTTTCCAATGAGCTTCCCGGAGGCGTATTCACCGCGTACAAAACGAAACCTTGGTCTTCCGTTGGGATAAATCCGGTCGGTGCTTTTTTTATTAAGAAAATACTCGCAGCGATGATAATTCCCAAACCACCAATCGCAACCCATTTATTCTTAATTAAAAACTTAAGACTGTAAATGTATTTTCTGGTCATATTATTGAAAGCCGCATTGAAAGCATTGAAAAATCTTGCTCCAAAACCTTTCTTAGGACCGTGTTCGCCGTGTTCTCCCTGAGGATCGTTCAGGAACAATGCACATAAAGCAGGACTTAATGTCAATGCATTAACTGCAGAAATCATAATGGCAATCGCCAACGTGAACGCAAATTGTCTGTAGAATACGCCGGCAGGACCTTGCATAAAACCAACCGGAATAAATACCGCACACATTACCAAAGTAATCGAAATAATGGCGCCTGAAATTTCTGACATTGAGCTCATTGTGGCTTGTTCCACAGGCATTCCTGTATGTTCCATTTTGGAATGGACGGCTTCCACAACAACGATTGCATCATCCACAACAATACCAATGGCAAGAACCAATGCGAACAACGTCAGCATATTGATACTGAATCCGAACAGCTGCAGGAAGAAGAATGTTCCGATAATCGCCACAGGAACCGCAATCGCAGGAATCAATGTGGAACGGAAATCCTGAAGGAAAATAAACACAACAATGAAAACGAGAATAAATGCAATCACCAAAGTCTCAACAACCTGATGAATGGACGCATCCAAAAAGTCCTTGGAGTTATACATAATAATCGGTTTCACACCCTTTGGCAAAGTTGTTTTGAACTCCTCAACCTGCTTTTCGATTTCAGTTAAGATTTCGTTGGCGTTTGAACCTGCCGTTTGAAGAATTGCGAAACCAGAAACTGGTTTTCCGTCAACTCTGTTTGCCGCGGTGTAAGTGTAGGAACCAAATTCAACTCTTGCCACATCTTTCAGTCTTAGAAATGAACCGTCATTATTGGCTTTGATTGCAATATTTTCGTAATCCTCGTTCTTACTCAGTTTACCTTTATATTTTAGAATGTACTCGTAAGTTTCTTTACTTCCTTGTCCAAGTCGACCTGGTGCTGCTTCAAGATTGTGGTCTTTCACAGCATTCAGAACTTCTTGAGGCGAAAGATTGTTGGCCGCCAAACGGTCCGGCTTCAGCCAAAGTCTCATCGAGTAATCTCTGGTTCCGAAAACCTGAGCCTGAGCCACTCCCGGGATACGCTGTAACTGCGGAATGATATTGATTTTCATATAATTCTGAAGGAATAATTCATCATATTCCTTAGGATCTTCACTATACAAACCCATAAACATAATGAAACTGTTCTGAACTTTTTGAGTGGAAATTCCCGCCTGAACAACCTCCTGCGGAAGCTGGCTCATCGCTTTGGAAACCCGGTTCTGAACGTTCACTGCAGCATTGTCAGCATCAGCGCCTTGCTTGAAGAATACGCTCAAAGTCATCGTTCCGTCGTTACTGGAATTGGATGTCATATAGGTCATATTCTCAACACCATTCACGGCTTCTTCAATAGGAACGGCAACGGAACGCGCCACCACTTCGGCGTTCGCACCCGGATAAAATGCTGTCACCTGAACACTTGGCGGTGCAATGTCAGGGAACAATGTAATCGGCAGATTGAACACCGACAATGCTCCCAACAGCAATAATATAATGGAGATGACCGTTGAAAGGACCGGTCTTTCTATAAATTGTTTTAACATACTAGTTTAATTTAAGTAGCGAATAGCAATTAGCTTTTGGCTAATAGCTTTATCATAAAAGTTTTTCAATCGAGTGGCTAAAAGCCAACAGCCATAAGCTAAAGGCATATTAAAGCGGATTGGCTTTTAATAAGCTGTCAGAAGAAATTGTTTTTGGTTTGATAAGGACACCGTCTTTCAAGTTTCCGATTCCGGTAAATACGATTTTATCACCTTTGTTTAATCCTTCGGAAATAAAGTAATAATTTTCTGTTTTACCTGAAATTTTCACAGGTTTTCCGGTTACTTTATTATCTTTTCCAAGAACATATACATAAGTTTTATCCTGAATTTCGAAAGTTGATTCCTGTGGAATGACGACCGCATCTGATAATAATTGCGGCATACGGACACGGCCTGTATTTCCGGTTCTCAAAGTTCCGTTTGGATTTGGGAACACAGCACGAACACTGATGGCTCCGGTTGTTTTATCGAATTGTCCGTCAATGATGCTCATTTTTCCTTTTTCAGGATAATTGCTGCCATCCGCAATGACCAAGTCAACCGCCGGCATATTTCTCAGTTTTTCTTCAAGCGTTGCGCCCGGATATTTCTTTTGGAACGCAATGAAATCCAGTTCACTCAGAGAAAAATAAGCGTAGATCTGGCTGATATCCGATAACAAAGTCAAAGGCGTAGGGTCGGTTCTAGAGATCAGACTTCCTTTTTTATAAGGAATTCTTCCGATGTAACCGCTTACAGGCGCCGTAATGGTTGTAAAACCTACATTGATTTTACTTCCACCCAATGAAGCTTTCGCCTGAGCAGCGGCTGCAACGGCTGCTGCATAGTTCGCTTTTGCAGTTTTCAACTGAACATCGGAAACGACTTTGTCTGCAACCAATGGCTGAAGTCTGTCAACTTCTACTTTTGCTTTCTGAATATTGGCATTGGCAGCCTGGAGATTGGCAGAAGCCATATTCATCTGTTCACCATAAACACGCGGGTCTATTTTGAATAGTGGCTGTCCGGCTCTTACAAAAGAACCTTCTTCCACATAGATCCTGTCCAGGTAACCGTCCACCTGTGAACGGATTTCCACATTATTTTTACCCTCAAGAGAAGTTGGGAATTCCCGGTAAGTTGTAGCAGGAGAGGTGATAACGGTATAAACCGGAAGTTCCGGCGCAGGGAAAGCCATTGCCGTATTGTCTGCCGCTTTTGTACAACTTTGTAAAAAGATAATACTCGAGATCAGTAAAATAAGTTTAGAATTGTTAGTTATTTTCATTTCAAGTTTTTAAGTGTGTTAATTTTAAGTAATAGTGTAATTGAATTAAATATTGTTAATTTATCTAACATTGTTAGATTTCAATCAAAAATATCAGCCTTTGAGTTTACATTGTTTCCATATTTTAATAGTTATTTATATTACTAAATTATTTCATCTGAACTTTGTTCTTTTTTCTAACGCTGTTAATGTTAAGAAACTATTATCCCGAATATCATTTGCTTAATAATTAAATTAAAATTAATACTGTGTTAATATTCCTAACAGTGTTAATTAAAAATTCAAAAAAAATTTACAACGATTTTATATAAGCAGTAACAGTCTCGTCAAGCGTTGTCTTATTCATCGTAGAAGGGATGTCATCATTACGCATCATCATAATGGAAATCAAGCCATGAACCGCCGAAAATAATGCGTGCGAAGAATGACAGGCGTTATCCGGGTTAGAACCTTTTTTAACAATAATGTCGTAAGTACAATCGTAAAGTAAATCCTGAAAAGAAGAGAATTCCTCCTTCATCAATCCTTTTCCGCTGCACTGCATTCCCAATCCGAACATCAGCTGATAATATTCCTTGTTCTTAAATGCAAAATTCCAATAAGCATCAACGATGGCAACCAATTGCTCTTCCGGTGTGTCGTGTTTCTTCTGAGCTTTTAATAATTCGATGTGTAACTTATGAAAACCATTCAGAGAAATCTCAAAGAGAATGGCTTCTTTATTTTCGAAATAATCATAAACCACCGGAGCGCTGTATTCTATAGCATCCGCAATCTTTCTGATGGAAAGAGAAGCCCACCCGTCCGTTTTAGCCAAAGAAAAAGCCGCATCCAAAATACTGGCGCGTATAGATTCTTTCTCTCTTTGTCTCCGTTCTTGTACTCCCATTTTAGTTTTCCTAACAGCGTTAGCAAAATTATAAACTTTTTGACTTAAGTTCCAAATAAATATTAAAATTTAACTTTTAAGTATGATTTATATCCTAATCTCAGAAGATAATGACTAATGAAAATTGAAAAAATAGTTACTTAGACTTAAAATAAAAAAAGACAACTATTAATAGTTGTCTTTTCGTGACCTCGACAGGATTCAAACCTGTAACCTTCTGAGCCGTAATCAGATGCGCTATTCAGTTGCGCCACGAGGCCGTTTTTCGGTTTGCAAATATAGGACTTTTTTGCTTTCTTTGGAAGATGAAACGCTTTTTTTTATTAATAATTATCTTTCTTTTTTCTGTTTCCTGTAAAAAAGAAATTGCAGGGTCCGATCCCGGGATCATAACAATCTCATCAAGAGTTAATTATTCTGATAATTCTAAAAATATAATCATCAATTCAGGAAAGTTTAAAAATGTAATACCTAAGGGAAAATTGCCGTTTAAAAGTGCAATGCTGCTTAATTCCAGCCTGATTGGTTACTTTCTTGAACTTGGTTTGGAAAATAAAATCAAAGGTATTTCCAGTCCCGAATATGTTTTCTCAGATAAAATACATCAGCTTATCAAAAAAAATAAAATACTGAATATCGGAAATGAACAAAAATATGACATAGAAAAAATTCTTTCCAACAAGCCGGATGTTATTTTTACCAATTATGTCCCTAATTTTAATAATACTTATGATATTCTGAAAAACAATGGGATAGAAGTTATTTTTCTGGATGAGTTTATGGAGCAGAATCCGCTCGACAAATCAAAATACCTGCTTCTTTTTGGTAAGCTGTTTGATGCGGAAAGGAAAGCCGAAAAAGCATTTAGTGACATCGAAAATAATTATAGAACAATCAAAGATCTTGCAATGACTATGGCAGACAAGCCGACTGTTTTGTGTAATGAAATGTATGGGAGCCAATGGTTTTTGCCTGGCGGTCAGTCATCTGTTTCAAAACTTATAAATGATGCAGGCGGTAATTATATAATGAAAGAAAACAAAGAAGCTGGAGCAGTTCCGCTCAGCTTTGAAGAGGTTTTTATTAAATCTGAAAATGTCAGTTATTGGATCAATATCAGTCCGCATCGTAATAGGAAGGAGTTACTGACACTCAATCCCAATTACAGTAAAATGAAAATTTTTAATTCCGGCAGTCTTTATATGATCAATAACCGTGAAAGAGATAGTGCCAATGATTATTTTGAGTCCGGCGTTGTGCGCTGTGATCTCGTACTGAGAGATTATTTCAAGATTTTTCATCCCGATGATAAAACATTTCAGAATGTCCCTTTAATTTATATGAAAGAATTAAAATAAATGGAAAAACAAAATTATAAAGTCGATTTTTTTGCCGGAATCTTATTAATTGCCGGGCTTTTTGTCGGCGCATCGGTGGCTTATGCGGTAGGGCAGGGATTGTCCGCTCTGCTTGCAAATGATATTCGTGAAACGGCTTGGTATCAGGCTTTGGCATATCTAATTACGTTTGTAACGCCTGTTTTGTTTTTCGATTTTCTTGTGGCGAGAAAAGATGGCGGAAAACTTCGTTTCGATTTTTCTGCCAGACCGTTCAGAGTTTATCTGCTGATATTTCCGATGATGTTCGGGATGATGCTCATTGCAGATTACACTACACAACTGATCCCGACAACAGGTGATTTGCTCGGCCCGTTGTACAAAATATACACAGAAGAATTTGCAAAATTAATGACGCAGCCTGTAGCAATGGTCATCATGACCGTCATCCTTGCGCCAATCCTGGAAGAAATATTATTCCGGGGCATTATTATGAAAGGTATGATCAATAATGGCACAAAACCGGTGACAGCGATTTTATTGTCAGCCTTCATTTTCGGGGTCGTACATTTCAATCCATGGCAATTTGCCGGCGCAATGCTGCTTGGTTTGGTATTAGGTTTGGTGTACTACAAAACCAAATCATTGCTGATGCCGGTCTTGCTGCATGCTTTTAACAATCTGGTGTCTGCAATGCTGATGTTGTATTCGGATTCGGAGACATTCTCCGGCTTATTTGGGATCAGCGGTGAGATTTTGTTATTGGCCGGTTTGGTGATTTTCATCATTCCGTTTTATTTTTTCGCCATTCAAAAAAATATCATTTATAAAGATTAATTTTATGGCAGCTTTTCCGTCTTCCACTCCCAATCTTTTTTGTTTAAAGAACAAAAAAGGATTTCCGTTCAAGCCGGGCTGCAGATTTTGTCATCTAAAGAAATTTTCGAATACTATAACAAATTAATACATAATCATTTATTATTATCAACTATCAATTATAATTATGGAAATTCTGGTAGCTACGCATAACCTTCATAAGAAAGAAGAGATTCAGCAGATTCTCGGAGCAGAATATATTGTCACAAGTCTTTCGGACTATGATCTGAATGACGAGATCATAGAAGATGGCAGCACATTTCAGGAAAATGCATTGATCAAAGCCAAATACTGCTTCGAAAAAACCGGAAAACCAAGCGTTGGCGATGATAGCGGACTTGTTGTGGAAGCGCTTGGCGGAAGACCCGGGATTTTCTCAGCACGCTATGCAGGCAATCATAACTTTAAAAAAAATATCGAAAAAGTGTTAGATGAAATGAAGGATGAGCCAAACAGAAGAGCCTATTTCATTACAGTACTTTGTTATAAAGATGCTGACGGTGAGCATTTTTTCGAGGGTCGCGTTTACGGAAACCTTACAAAAGAAATCTTTGGGGCAGACGGTTTTGGCTATGATCCAATTTTTATTCCGGACGAGTATAACCAGACATTTGCAGAGATGAAACCGGATGAGAAAAATAAGATCAGCCACAGAAGTGAAGCTTTAAAAATATTTTTAGAATTTCTCAATTCTAAAGGGGGTGTTGTCTGAATTTTACAATATTTCCTTATATTTACCCTGTAATTTCAATATCATTTAAATAAAATTGAGTACGTATCTTACTATTTTAGGTTTCAACTCGGCGATTCCAACCATTAATTCTTCGCCTACTTCTCAATTCCTGGAAATGGAAGAGCGTCATTTTTTGATAGATTGCGGCGAAGGAACACAAGTGCAGATGCGTAAAGCCAAAGTAAGATTCTCAAAAATCAATCACATCTTTATTTCGCACCTTCACGGTGATCACTGTTTCGGATTGCCTGGTTTAGTGGCTTCTTTCCGGCTATTAGGAAGAAAAACGCCGCTTAATATCTATGGCCCGAAGGGAATCAGGAAAATGCTGGAAACTATTTTTGAAATCACCGAAACTTATAAAGGTTTTGATGTGATCTACCACGAACTGGAAGGCAAAGAATCTGTTAAAATCTATGAAGATAAAAGGGTAGAAGTTTATACGATTCCGCTCAGTCACAGGATTTATTGCAATGGTTATCTTTTTAAGGAAAAACCAAAAGAGCGTCATCTTAATATGAAGGAGATTTCAAAGTATAAAGAAATTGAAATCTGCGATTTTCAGAATCTGCGTCTGGGAAAAGATTTTGTTTTAGAAAATGGGACTATTATAGACAATCAATTATTGACTACGGATCCGCGAGCTTCTGTTTCATATGCTTTTTGTAGTGATACAAAGTATAAAGAAGATATCATCCCGATCATAGAAAATGCAGATGTGCTTTACCATGAATCAACTTTTCTTCATAATCTGAAGGAAATGGCAGATTACACAGGACATTCTACCGCTTTGGAAGCTGCCACTATTGCTAAAAAAGCACAAGTTGGCAAGTTGATTCTTGGTCATTTCTCAAACCGGTACAGTGACCTGAGTGTGATGACAGAGGAAGCCAGACAGATTTTCCCGAATTCGTTTCTTCCAAAAGCATTGGAAACTGTAAAGATCGGTTAAACTACATCGATGCTTACGATGCAGATTGCTAAAGTGATGCAAAGCAACGCCGCAAAAAAAAGCACATCTGCAATGTTTTCCAGCTTACCCGAAATTCTTTCCTTATCTGTTTTTATGGCAAGAAATGACAAAGTACAGCTTGAAACGAGGCATAAAATTGCACAAACCGCAAATTCATTAAGATAAGAGTGATGCTGGAACTTGGCCAGTTTTAAGGAAGTCAAGATGACGAGGCAAAACCCTAAAAGATTAGTAGATGCATTTAAAATATGCGGAGCTGTCTTTTTCATAATTCAAAAGTAGTCAATTCACCCATTTTTTCTAAAATATGATGCTGCTTTTAAAATGATTTTATAATTCATTAAAAAAATCTTAAATCTTAAAAATATCATTTTCGTAAAAATTAGCGGAAAAATTTTATATTTGTCAAAACTCTACAGTATGCAATCAACTTATATAGAAACCCAGCAAATTTCATTTCAGGACTTTAAAAACAGTGTCATCAATGATTACCGTTTAGGGCGTATCTCCCGTGAGATGTCGTATCTTGGAAGAAGAGAAGTGCTCACTGGTAAAGCTAAATTCGGGATTTTTGGCGATGGAAAGGAATTGCCTCAGCTGGCAATGGCGAAGGTTTTCCGAGATGGAGATTTCCGTTCCGGTTATTATAGAGATCAGACTTTTGCTTTGGCTATTGATGCTGTTTCTATAGAAAGTTTTTTTGCGCAACTCTACGCAGATACAAGTGTAGAAAGGGAGCCTGCATCTGCAGGAAGACAGATGAACGGGCATTATGCCACGAGAAGCTTAAATGCAGATGGGAGCTGGAAAAATCTGATGGCACAAAAAAATATTTCCTCAGATATCTCTCCGACTGCCGGACAAATGCCAAGGTTATTAGGTTTGGCTCAGGCTTCCAAAATTTATAAATCAGTAAAATTTGAAGGTTCTGAAAAATTTTCAAACAACGGAAATGAAGTGGCTTTCGGGACTATTGGCGATGCCTCTACAGCAGAAGGGCATTTCTGGGAAACACTTAATGCAGCTTGTGCATTGCAGGTACCGATGATTATTTCCATCTGGGACGATGGTTATGGAATTTCCGTTCCCACTCAGAATCAAAGAGCTAAAGCTGATATTTCTGAGATGCTTTCAGGATTTCAGAGAAATGAAGGTGAAAATCAGGGCTGTGAAATTATTAAAGTAAAAGCCTGGGATTATCCGGCGCTTATGGAAGCCTATGCAAAAGCAGAACATTTCGCAAGGTATGAAAGCGTGCCTGTGGTTATTCACGTAACCGAAGTTACCCAGCCACAGGGACATTCCACTTCCGGTTCACACGAGCGTTATAAGTCTGAAGACCGGCTGAATTGGGAATCTGAATTTGACGGGTTAACGAAATTCCGTGAGTGGATCCTGGATTACAGCATAGAAATCGATGGTAATGAGGAATTCCTTGCTACATCGGAAGAATTGGACGCTATTGATTCTGAGGCTAAAAAATCAGTCAAAGAAGGGCAGAAAAAAGCTTGGGAAGCTTACCAGAAAACAATTTCGGATCTGGCATCAGAAGTTTTACCTTTGGTAGAATCGCTTTCTGCACAGAATTCTGAAATCAGCATATTGATTGAGAATTTTAATAAAATCATTTCAAAAAGCAAGAAAGATATTTTCCATCTGGTAAGGAAATCATTGTTATGTACAAGGGGGAATCAGTCTCCCGAGAGAGCTGCTCTTCAATCTAAATATGAAGCGCTATATGCTGTAGAAAAAGATAATTATTCTTCACATTTATATTCGGAATCCCAGTGGAAAGCTACGAATATCAAAGAAGTTAAACCTGTTTTTTCTGAAAATTCTGAAGAAGTAGACGGAAGAGTGGTGGTGAGAAATAACTTTGATAAAATATTTGATAAATATCCGCAGGCGTTGGTTTTTGGTGAAGATGCAGGGAATATCGGTGATGTAAATCAAGGTTTGGAAGGTCTCCAGGAAAAATACGGCGAAGTGAGAATTGCCGACACAGGAATCCGCGAAGCAACAATTCTCGGTCAAGGAATCGGAATGGCGATGCGAGGGCTTAAGCCAATTGCCGAAATCCAGTATTTGGATTATATTTTATACTGTATCCAGGGAATGAGTGACGATCTTGCAACTGTGCAATACAGAACAAAAGGCGGACAAAAAGCGCCGGTCATCATCAGAACCAGAGGGCACAGACTGGAAGGTGTTTGGCATTCCGGATCGCCAATGGCCGGGATTCTGAATCTTTCCAAAGGAATTAATATCCTTGTTCCGAGAAACCTTACAAAAGCGGCTGGCTTTTATAATACGATGCTTCAGAGCGATGAACCTGCAGTAATTGTAGAGTGCCTGAACGGTTACAGACTGAAGGAAAAACAACCCGATAATCTGGGCGAATTTACAGTTCCTGTCGGAAAAATCGAAATTACAAAAGAGGGTTCTGATGTAACTTTGATAACTTATGGTTCAACCTGGAGAATTGTTTCGGAAGCTGCAAATGAATTAGAAAAATTAGGAATTTCAGCGGAAGTTATTGATATTCAGTCGTTGATTCCATTTGATCTGTCTGGTGAAATAGCTCAAAGTGTTAAAAAGACGAACAGAATGGTAGTGATAGATGAAGATGTGGAAGGAGGAACCTCAGCTTTTATTCTTCAGCAAATTTTAGAGAAACAAAAAGCTTTCAGATATCTGGATTCTGATCCGCTGACTATTTCGGCAGAAAATCACAGACCGGCTTATGCGAGTGACGGCGATTATTTTAGCAAGCCATCTGCAGATGATATTGTAGAAAAGGTGTATCAATTATTTAATGAACTTAATCCTGAAAAATATCCCCCGATCTACTAATCAGGATTTAAAATAAACCAAACAGGCCTTTTGGAGATTCTATTTTCAAAAGGTCATTTTTTTGCAGATCTTCCACAAAATTCTGCTCAGTGTCAAAACGGATGTTTAATCCTTCGAATGTGGACTTTCTTTTGGAGTAACCCAGCATAAAATCCTGGTTATTTGTCCATTCCTGAAGGTCGGTTTTTCTCATCCAGCTAACGAATTCGTGATGCGAAGTTGTCCTTAAACTTCTGTTTCTTCTGATTAATGTATACTTCATTAGGATTAGTTTGATGTAAATTTAATAATTATTATTTATAGTTGATATATTAATTTTTTTTATTAATATTTTAAACGAACGTTTATAATTTCTTTTTAGAATCAAAAATCAAATTAAATTATTTTATTTTCAGTAATTTTTGAAAATTCAGAAATTTTATTTAAATTTGTTTCAGATTTCAAATTACAGTTTATGAAACTAGAAGAAGCTAAAGAAAAATACATTCATACTTGGGGGACATTTGCCACTAACTGGGGCATCAACCGCACAATGGCTCAGGTTCATGCGTTACTTTTGGTAAGCGGAAAAGCACTATCTACAGATGAGGTGATGGAAGCTTTGCAAATTTCCAGAGGTAATGCCAATATGAATATTAGAAGTCTGATGGACTGGGGAATTGTTAAAAAAGAATTTGTGAAAGGTGATAGAAAAGAATACTTCTCGGCGGAAAAAGATGTCTGGTTTCTCTTCAAACAGATTACTAAAGAACGGAGAAAACGAGAAATAGAACCTGTCGTTTTATTTCTAGAAGAACTTAAAAATGTAGATGAAGATTCCGATGAAGCCAAACAATTTGTAAAACTTATGGATGATTTTGGTAACGTTACCAGTAAAATCAATAATATAATGGATCTAGCGATAAAAAGTGATGACCATTGGCTGGTTGGGAAAATCACCAACTTATTAAAATAAGAAAGGAGTTGAATCCTTTTTTATTTCAGATAAATTTTCAAAAATTACTGAAAATATAATATTATTTAAAATTATGAAAAACCTAATATTTAAAATATTTATGACGATTCTTTTCAGAACAAACAAAAGAACAAAAGGCGATTTCCTTAATCTTTAAAATTCAGTATGATGAAAAATCCGGTTTATTTCTCTTTACCAAAAACCACTTGGCTGTATCTTAATTTATTGTTTTGCTTGTTTATAGATCTCACTAAGATCAGCGGAAATACTGTTTTTATATCTTTAATTATAAGTGTTTTGACAATTTCCTTTGGACACTCAATCGGGCTTCACCGGGGAATTATTAATAATGGATATAGAACGTCAAAGGCTTTCAGGAATTTTTTACTCATTCTTTTTACTTTTACAGGAATGGGCAGTCCGTTAACTTGGATCAAGCTGCATTTTACAAGAGACTTTTGGCAAAATAAACCTTCATGTCATCCTTATCTGGGATACAGTCACTCTTTATGGAAAGACTATGTCTGGTATATTCATTATTCATTTTTAGTTTCGAAAGATGATCTGGAAAAATACGGATTTCCGAAGGAATTCTATGACGATCATTTTTTGAATTTTCTTCATAGAACCTGGTTCTTATTCAGTATTATTCCTGCAATAGTGGTGTTTTATTTCTTCGGGTTGCAGGCATTTATAATCCTTTTCCCGGTCAGAATTTCTATTAATTTATTAATGCATTGGTTCATCGGTTATATTTCACATACACACGGCTATCGAAAATACATCATTTCCGGGGCCAATGAAAGTGGCTACAACGATTTGATTTTAGGAATTATTTCTTTTGGTGAAGGTTTTCATAATAACCATCACGCTTTTCCTTCTTCATCAAAATTTGGAATTCGCTGGTTTGAACTTGATTTAAGTTGGCAGTTCATTAAAATACTTAAATTATGTAATCTCATTTGGGATGTAAAAACAGCTAATGCGGAAACTTTGAAGCCTACTGCAAAAGAAATGGAGAAAATGGAGTGGAAATAAACTCTACATATATTAAGCAACTTTTAAAGTTGCTTTTTGTCATACTATGCTTCCAATAATTTTCCGTAAATTCGCATAAATTTTTTAATCACAATGAACTACGATATTATTGTTATAGGAAGTGGACCTGGCGGTTATGTAACTGCAATCAGAGCTGCTCAATTGGGTTTCAAAACAGCCATCATCGAAAAAGAAAATCTTGGAGGTATTTGCCTTAACTGGGGTTGCATCCCTACAAAAGCGCTTCTGAAATCAGCTCACGTTTTCAATTATCTGAAACATGCGGAGGATTATGGTCTTAACAAAGTGGAAAATCCGGGATTTGATTTTACAAAAGTGATCCAGAGAAGTAGAGGGGTGGCTTCTAAAATGAGTAGCGGAATCCAGTTCCTGATGAAGAAAAATAAGGTCGATGTCATTATGGGAACTGCCAAGGTGAAGGCTGGTAAAAAAGTTTCTGTTGTAGATGCTGAAGGAAAATCAACTGAATATACCGGGACACATATTATCATTGCAACAGGAGCACGTTCAAGAGAGTTACCAAACCTTCCGCAGGATGGCAAAAAGGTAATTGGGTACAGACAGGCACTTTCTCTTCCTGAGCAGCCAAAATCTATGATTGTTGTAGGTTCCGGGGCTATCGGGATTGAGTTTGCGGACTTCTATAATTCTATGGGAACTAAAGTTACCGTGGTAGAATTTTTGCCGAACATTGTTCCTTTGGAAGATGAAGAAGTTTCAAAACACGTTGAGAAATCTCTAAAAAAATCCGGTATCGAAATCATGACTAATTCCTCTGTAGAATCTGTGGATACCTCAGGAAATGGTGTAAAAGCAAAAGTAAAAACAGCGAGTGGGGAAATTACTTTGGAAGCAGATATTCTTCTTTCTGCTGTCGGAATTGCGGCTAACTTGGAAGGGATAGGCTTGGAAGAAGTTGGAATCAAGACCGATAAAGGAAGAGTTCTTGTCAATGAGTGGTATGAGACTTCTGTTCCTGGATATTACGCTATCGGCGATATTATCCCGACTCAGGCTTTGGCACACGTAGCCTCTGCTGAAGGAATTACTTGTGTAGAGAAAATCAAAGGCCTGCATGTTGAAAAAATCGATTACGGCAATATTCCGGGTTGTACCTACTGTCATCCGGAAATCGCTTCTGTTGGTTTGACTGAAAAACAGGCGAAGGAAAAAGGTTATGAACTAAAGGTTGGTAAATTCCCGTTGTCAGCATCTGGAAAAGCGACTGCAAACGGTGACACAGACGGATTTATCAAAGTGATTTTCGATGCAAAATATGGTGAGTGGTTAGGTTGTCATATGGTAGGCGATGGTGTAACGGATATGATTGCGGAAGCTGTTGTAGCGAGAAAATTAGAAACAACCGGTCACGAGATCATCAAATCTATTCACCCGCACCCAACATTGTCTGAATCGATTATGGAAGCTGCTGCGGCTGCTTATGGTGAAGTGATTCATATTTAATGAGATTAACATAATATTCATATAACATAACCACAGATTGTTCTGTGGTTTTTTTAATTTTACTTAATGGAAAATTCGAAGATAGGATTGGTTTTGTCTGGTGGCGGGACGCGCGGATTGGCGCATGCCGGTGTATTGAAATTTTTGAATGAAAAGAATATCAAACCCGATATTCTCTCCTGTTGCAGCGCCGGTTCTATAGTCGGGTCGCTCTACGCCTTCGGCAAATCACCGGAAGAGATTCTAGATTTTTTTCAATCGGTATATTTTTTCAACTGGAAACATTTTACCTTCAATCAGCCGGGATTGGTTTCATCAGCAATTTTTTCTACTTATCTCAATCCAGTGTTCAGGGATTCAACTTTGGGGGATTTGAATAAAGATGTCAGAATCGTTGCCACGGAACTGATTACAGGCCAGCAGAAAGTTTTTGAGAAAAATTATAAAGTGGTGGACGCAATTATTGCCTCGTCCTGCATTCCTGGGATTTCCACACCTTATTTTATCGGAACAGAAATGTATAGCGACGGCGGCGTTCTCAATAATTTTCCTGCTGATGTTATTCAAAATGAATGCGATAAAATAATTGGTGTCTATGTGACGCCGCCACAAGATGTAGAAGTGAACGACCTCAGAAGCATTCGTTCGGTTACAACACGTGCCTACGAGCTGTTATCGCACAGAACGGAGATCTACAAATTTGCGTTTTGTGATTGGTTCATTACTTCCAAGAAGCTTTCTAAGTACGGAACTTTTGAAAGAAAACCTCATAGATTGGAAGAAATTTTCAAAATTGGTTACGATGAAGCCAAAAGAACATTCCAGGAAAATGAAGAGGAATTTGAATTGATGTTTGCAAAAAACAATTAAACCATTTTTTCACCGCAGATCTTGCAGTATCTGGCATTGTCATCATTGTCATCATTGCCGCATCTGCTGCACTTTAAATTGCCTTTTCTTCTGCGGAATTCAGAAGTCACAATTCCGGTGGGAACTGCAATAATGCTGTAGCCACAAAGCATTACAATGATTGACAGGAGTTTCCCTAAGGGTGTAGCCGGAGAAATATCGCCATAGCCAACTGTAGTGATCGTCACCACAGCCCAGTAAACGCTCTGCGGAATACTGCTGAACCCGCTTTTTCCGTCTTCAACGACATACATCATAGCGCCGATGATGACGATGAAGATGATCATAAACAATAGGAAAATGTAGATTTTCCTGGAGCTGTGTTTTAGTGCCGAAACAATAAACCGACCGTCGTGCATATAATCCGCCAGATTGAAAATCCTGAAAATCCTGAGAATTCTCAATATTCTGATAATTGCAACAAAATGCCATACAGGAAAAAACAAGCTGATATAAAATGGAATGATCGATAAAAAGTCGATGATTCCCAGCGGGCTGAAAATGTATTCTTCCCGGTCTTTTATACAAATGATCCTGAGTATATATTCAATTGTAAATATAATGGTGATAAAAAATTCCGCATAATAGAACTCGTTGTGGTATTGCAGCTTGACAATAGGTATCGTTTCCACCATTAGCAGAACTGTGCTGAAAATTATCAGGATCAATAACCCTATATCAAAGATTTTTCCAGCTCTGGTATCCGACAGGTAAATGATTTCATAAATTTTCTTTCTCCAACCGCCTTCAGGAATAAGATCAAATTCAGGTTTGATTTTCATTGCTTATAATTTATTGAATGAAGATACTTAAAACACTTTTAACAAAAAAATAACTGAAAATAGACAAAAGTCTTTTTTTTTAAGACAAAAGTCGTATATTTGTGATGTGAAAATTATTCGTGATGAAAAAACATAACACCGCAAAAGCAAAAGTAGACACAATAAATGAGCCAGCCGCACTGTATGGTTATCAGAATTTTGATGATGCAGGTTTGTTCCACCTGATGGAAATTGCGAAAAATGGCATATCATTCAAACTATTTGATAACATTACAAAAAAATTTCCTTTTACCATGCAGGATTGGGCAGATTTTCTACACATTTCCGGGAAAACATTATCCCGTTATCAGAAAGAAGATAAGTCCTTTGATACATTACAATCCGAAAAAATTCTTCAGATAGAGATTCTTTATAAAAGAGGAGAAGACGTTTTTGGTTCTGCAAAAGATTTTTTAGTCTGGCTGCAGACAGAAAATATGGCTTTGGGAAAAACAAAACCTCAGGATTTGTTAGGTAGTAGTTTTGGAATCTCACTTTTGATGGATGAGCTCACACGTATAGAACACGGTGTTTTGGCATAATCAAGATGATAGTTTACAGACTTTGCAAAGAAATCTATGCGGAAGATTTAAGCGGGAAAGGAGCAGAATTAGCGGGCGGAAGATGGAATAGTAAAGGTAATCCTGCGCTCTACACTGCGCAATCTATAGCTCTCTGTGTCGCTGAAATTGCTGTTCACACGCCGTTAGGAATTTTACCTAAGGATTATCGTCTGGTTCATATTGAGATTCCGGATATTGACTTTTTAGAGCCGAAACGACTTCCGAAAGAGTGGAATATTTTTCCGCATATTCACGCAACACAAAAACTGGGAGATAAATTCCTGAAGGATAAAAAGTTGTTGACAATGAAAATCCCTTCAGCTGCAGTCCAGGGTGAATTTAACTACATTGTTAATCCAAAACACCCTGAGTTTTCAAAAATCAGAATCAAAAAAATAGAAAAGTTTACTTTTGATGACCGTTTGTTTATCAGATAAAATTTATAATCAATGAAAATCAGAGAATTTGTAACAGAGTTTGAAAAAATAATTCCTGCCAGACAAGCTGAGGATTTTGATAATGTGGGATTACTCTGCGGAAATCCTGAAAGAGAAATTTCTGGCGTTCTAATTGCGCACGATGCTTTGGAAAACGTGATAGATGAAGCTATTGGAAAAAATCTAAACTTTGTTTTTTGTTTTCATCCCATTATTTTTTCCGGACTGAAATCAATCACGGGTAAAAACTATGTAGAAAAAGCTGTTCTCAAGGCTTTGGAAAATAAAATTGCAATATATGCCATTCATACGGCTTTTGATAATAATTATTTTGGTGTCAACTATAAAATCTGTGAAGTTCTTGGGGTAAAAAACCAAAAAGTGCTGATGCCGAAAAAAGATCAATTAAAAAAGCTGGAAGTTTATGTTCCCATAGATTCTGCTGAAAAATTGAAAGATGCCCTTTTTGATGCTGGAGCCGGAAATATTGGTTTTTATGATGAATGCAGTTTTTCGATTAATGGAAATGGAACTTTCCGCCCTTTGGAAGGTTCGGATCCTGTCACTGGAACACATAATGAAAGAGAAAATGCGAATGAAGTTCTGCTGTCCGTTATTTTTGAAGATTATAAAAAACATCAGATTCTCTTTGCAATGAAGCAAAATCATCCTTACGAAGAAGTGGCTTATCAGTTGATTTCTCTTGAAAACGAAAATCAATACACTGGCTTGGGAAGATTCGGAGATTTCGAAAACGAGATGGAAGAGCTTGATTTTCTTAAGTTTATAAAAGAAAAATTTAATCTTGATATTATCAGACACAGTTCTTTAAACAACAAAAAAATTAAAAGAGTTGGTGTTTTAGGTGGGAGCGGAGCCAGCGGAATCAAGGCAGCGATGGCTGCGAAGTGTGACGCCTATCTTACGGGTGATGTGAAGTATCATGATTTCTTTTCGGCAGAAGGGAAAATGCTGATTTGTGATATCGGGCATTTTGAATCGGAACAATTTGTGGTTCAACAATTATTTGAAATTTTGTCCGAAAAATTTACTACATTTGCAATCGCTAAAACGACACAAAAAACAAATCCTGTTAATTATTTTATATAGATATGGCTAAAGTAAACGAAATTTCTGTTGAAGAAAAACTAAGAGCACTTTATGATCTTCAGATCATTGACTCACGTTTGGACGAGATCCGTAATACAAGAGGCGAATTGCCGATTGAAGTTGAAGATCTGGAAATAGAAATTGAAGGTCTTGAAAAAAGAGCCCTAAAATTTGAAAATGAAATTGCTGAGCAAAATGCTGAAATCAATGCAAAAAAAGAGTTGATGAAGCAGGCTCAGAATCTTATCGAGAAATATAAGACCCAGCAAGATAATGTTAGAAATAACAAGGAGTTCGAAGCATTAGCAAAAGAAGTGGAATATCAGGAGCTGGAAATTCAACTGGCTGAAAAAAGGATCAAAGAATTCGGATCCAGAATAGATCATAAAAAAGAAACTCTTTCAGATCTTAATACTAAGATCGACGAGCTTAAGAACCACCTTTCTCACAAGAAAAGTGAATTGGATACGCTAATCGCTGAAACTCAGAAAGAAGAAGATTATCTGTTGGAAAAATCCAAAGAATTTGCAGAGAAAATCGATGACAGGCTTTTGGTTTCTTATCAGAGAATCCGTCAGGGCTCATCTACAGGTCTTGCTGTTGTAGGATTGGAGAGAGGAGCGCCAAAAGGATCTTTCTTCACTATTCCGCCTCAGAAGCAAATGGAAATTGCTCAGAGAAAGAAAATCATCATTGACGAACACTCCGGGAAAATCCTTGTAGATGATGAGTTGGTGAATGAAGAAACTGCAAAAATGCAGGATATTATCAAATTCAACTAAAATCGGATTTGTTATCTAAATAAAAAAGAGCCTTGAAAAATCAAGGCTCTTCTCGTTTTTAAAAGAAAATAATATAAATTACCGGATATTAACAGAACCGGAGCTGCTTTCGTTCTTGGTGATAATGTTCAGATCACCTCTTTTGATGATGTTGATGTCGCCGCTGGAAGAAGCACTTGCAGTAAGGCTGGTACGGACACCAATGGTGATATCTGCCGAAGAAGATGTAGAAAGTGTTGCGCTGTCAGCAGTAAGATCTGCCGCTTTGATGTCGCCGGAAGAAGAAGACTGTGCATTCACATTGCTGGCTTTTCCCTTGATGTTAATTTCTCCTGAAGATGAAGTTTGCATACTGAGGTTTTTCGCCATCACTTCACCATAATAATCACCACTGCTAGAAGCCTGGATATTGACGTTATTTCCGTTGACGTTACCTTTGATGCTGCCTGAGCTGGAAACTTTGATGTCAAGGTCGCTGAAGCTGAAATTATCTTTTATGTCGATGCTTCCGCTGGAGCTGGCCGCAATTTTGTCAAAATCCCTTGCATAGACTTTAATTTTGATTCTATCCGTAGAAATATTTTTTATTCCTTTGGATTCTATTTTCACATGTACTTTTCTGCCTTCCTGTTTCACAACCACATATTGCATCAGGTCAGATGGGGCATATACGATGATTTCTTCCTTATTCGCTTTGTAAACTTCCGCATTTAAAGAAGTGGAAACCTGGAGTTCATCAAAATCCATTGTATAAGATTTTTCAATCACTTCGCCTTTTCCGGAATCGGACAGGAGATGCGAGAACATCACATCATTTGAGTTGCTTTTCGTTTGGATGCAGGAGAAGTTTCCGACAGAAGCCAAAAGAATCAATGATAAAAGTTTTATTTTCATATTAAATAAGTTTATGTCAGTAAGACAATTCTGATCTTGTTTTTATTACATCAAAAAATAATTTTTTTTCAATTTGATAATTGTCTAAATTTACGTCATAAAAAATAAAGTATGAAGAATTTATTATTGGCATTAGTTCTTATGGGTTTGTCTGTTTCTGCATTCGCACAATCCGGTCCGCCGGCTGGTGATGCAAAGGTTGGCGAATTTTACGGCCAGGATGTTTCGGCAAAAGCTGTAAAGAAAGCCATTTCCACGGACGAATTAAACAAGGAATTGAAGTCAACACCAAAAATTGCTAAAACTTCTGTCAAAGGAAAAGTGACCGGCGTTTGCCCTAAAAAAGGATGCTGGGTAAGTCTTGCAACAGACAGCGGCGAAACTTTTTTCGTTAAGATGAAAGACTACGCATTTTTCGTTCCGACAGCTTTGGAAGGTAAAACTGTTGTAATGGAAGGAAGTGCAGAAAGCAAAACCACTTCTGTAAAAGAATTGCAGCATTACGCCGAAGATGCTAAAAAATCTCAGGCAGAAATTGATGCGATAAAAGAGCCGAAAACTGAAACCAGATTCTTAGCAAGCGCCATCAAAGTTGTAGAATAAATAAGATTGCTCCCTTTAGGGTTGGGGCAAAATAAAAATTGCAAGCTTCGGAATTTTCCGGAGCTTTTTTATTGGGGCGTATCCCTTTGTTTTGTTTGCCTTTCATTTTCAGTCTTCAAAAGAAATTTTATTCAGGCAAACAAAACAAGCGGGCCGGGCTATCCACTCATATCTTTTGTTTTTTTTCATAAACGTTTGTATTTCTGATAGAACCCGAATCCCGGAAAAAAAACAAAAGGATAACCGTTTCTATCCCTTACGCGCTGGCACAAAAATCAACGTCTGACATCCATCAATACGCTTCACAATTCCAATTAATGTGCGTATATTTACAGTCTAAATTTTCAAAAAATGGCAGACTGGAAAACCGTCAGAGAATACGAAGATATTACCTATAAAAAATCCAATGGCGTTGCGAGAATCGCTATCAACAGACCCGAAGTCAGAAATGCTTTCCGGCCAAAAACAACCTCAGAACTTTATGATGCTTTTTATGATGCTTACGAAGATTCGTCAATCGGGGTCGTGTTGCTGACAGGCGAAGGCCCTAGTCCAAAAGACGGCGGTCACGCGTTCTGTAGCGGTGGCGATCAAAAAGCACGCGGACATCAGGGTTATGTTGGCGAAGATGGAAGACATCGTCTCAATATTCTGGAAGTTCAGCGTTTGATCCGTTTTATGCCAAAAGCAGTAATTGCAGTAGTAAATGGCTGGGCAGTTGGCGGCGGCCATTCACTTCACGTAGTTTGTGATTTGACTTTGGCGAGTAAAGAACATGCCATTTTCAAACAAACTGATGCGGACGTTACAAGTTTTGACGGCGGTTATGGCTCAGCCTATTTAGCGAAAATGGTGGGGCAAAAAAAAGCAAGAGAGATTTTCTTTTTAGGAAGAAATTATTCTGCTCAGGAAGCAGCAGATATGGGAATGGTCAATGCCGTAATTCCTCACGCAGAATTGGAAGACACAGCTTACGAGTGGGCTCAGGAAATCCTTGCCAAATCGCCGACTTCTATCAGAATGCTGAAGTTCGCTATGAATCTGACAGACGACGGAATGGTCGGTCAGCAGATTTTTGCAGGTGAAGCTACACGTCTGGCTTATATGACAGAAGAAGCCAAAGAGGGCAGGAATGCCTTCCTGGAAAAACGTAGACCCGACTTCGGAGATAATCAGTGGATATCATAAAAACCAATAAAACTATATCGGTTTGAAGAAAGGATTTGAATTTCTGAAAGAGCTCAGTATTAATAACAATCGGGAATGGTTTTCTGAACATAAACCGCAATACGACACAATTGCGAAAGCTAATAAAGTTTTCTTTAATGAGATTTTCTCGGACTTTCAGGAAAGCGATAATTTAGCAAATCTTCACGTTTTCAGAATTTATAATGATGTGCGTTTTTCTAAAGACAAAGCACCTTATAAAACCAATTTCGGTGCAGGATTTTCCCGCAGAAAACCCTTTCTGAGAGGCGGGTATTATATTCATTTAGAACCGGATAACAGTTTTGTTGGCGGAGGTTTTTGGGGACCGAATTCTGAAGATCTTTTGCGGATCCGAAAGGAATTTGAAAGAAGTACAACTGAAATCAACAGAATTACTACGGATAAAACTTTTGTTAAATATTTCGGAAAACTGGAAGGAGACGATGCTGTGAAAACCGCACCTAAAGGATTTGATAAAAATCACCCGGCTATTGATCTGATCAAAAAGAAACAGTTTGTGGTGAGGAGAAAATTTTCTGATAATGAGGTTTTTTCTGATGATTTTAAGGAAGAAATTGTTTCCACTTTTCTCGCGATGCGTCCGTTTTTTGATTATATGAGTGATGTACTTACAACAAACTTGAATGGCGAATCTATAATTACTGATTAAATATAAAATGACAGATTGGATAAAAGCAGCACGGCTGCGGACATTGCCACTTTCTATGAGTGGAATTATTATGGGAAGTTTCATTGCCAAATGGAGACTTACTGAAAATGGAGGATCCTGGGATTGGAGAATTTTCGCTCTGGCACTTCTCGTAACATTGTTATACCAAATCCTTTCCAATTTTGCAAACGATTACGGCGATGGTGTAAAAGGAACCGACAAAAATAGGATAGGGGAAGCGGAACAAAGAGCTGTGGCTTCTGGGAAAATCACAGCAAGTCAAATGAAAAATGCTGTGATTTTATTATCAATCTTGTCTTTAACTGCAACAGTTGCATTGCTTTACGTTGCATTTTATCCAAATTATATCAGAGAATTCTGGATTTTCATTGGTTTAGGAATTGCTTGTATTCTGGCTGCAATTGGTTACACGGTTGGTAAAAAACCTTATGGCTATTTGGGATTAGGCGATATTTTTGTGTTCGTGTTTTTCGGCTTGGTTTCGGTTTGCGGAAGTTATTTTCTTTTCACAAAAACCTTCGATTATGATATTCTGATTCCGGCTTCTGCAATCGGAATGTTAAGTATGGCCGTTCTTAATCTCAATAATATGAGAGATATTGTGAATGATGAATTATCCGGAAAGAAAACTTTTGCATTAAGATTAGGCTACAAAAAAGCGATGATCTACGAAATTATTTTGCTGCAGCTTCCTATTCTTCTGATGCTGATGTTTCTAATGATCAATTTTGCTCAGGACCAGCGGACTTATTATCCGTTTATCGTGATGATTCTGATATTTCCGTTTATGAAACTCAGAAGAACCATTATGCAAATCAAAGAGCCAAAATTGCTTGATCCTTTTTTAAAACAAGTCGGAATCTTAACTTTTATGATGGCTGTCTTAACAGCGGTCGGGCTTAATTTTATTAATTAATAAATCAAAAAAAATGAAAATAAAATTCTTAGGACAAAACTGTTTTTTGTTCACACACAACGGAAAAACAATTCTTTCCGACCCTTTTTATAACTATCAGAAAGCACAAACCGGTTTTGATATCAAAGCTCAGAAAATCGATTATATTTTGATTACACACGCACACGGCGATCATATTGCGGATGTGAAAGAAGTTCTCGAAAATCATCCTGATGCAACAATTATCGGGCAACCTGAGATTTGCGGTTACTTTAAACATTCTAATAATATTGATATCAACTTTGGCGGTTCAGCAAAATTAGAAGGTTTGAAAATTTCTATGGTGCCTGCATTGCATACGAGTTCTTTCCCGGACGGAACTTACGGCGGTTTGGCAGCTGGATACATTTTCAGATTTGCGGATAGAAGAAATCTTTACTTGGCTGGAGATACTGGTGTAACAGCAGAAATGAGTTTGTTTCCACAGGTTTTCGGGACTTTAGACTTATCAATACTGCCTGTTGGGAAACATTACACAATGTGTCCGAGAAAAGCGGCTTTTGCATCATCAGAATTATTGAAAACGCCAAAAGTTATTGGCTGTCATTTTGATACTTTTCCTCCGATTGAAATCAACCACGAAGAGGCTAAAAAGCATTTCACAGATAAAAATATCGATTTTACTTTACCAAAACTGGGAGAAGAATTCGAATTTTAAATAAAAAAATTCTGAGATTAAATTGATTTGGAAATTATTTAATCTCAGAATTTCTTAATGTACAGATACAAAAAATGGCAAGCTACCTAAATCACACCGCTACAACCGATTACCTTTGCTGCGTTCCCACCCTGGAGGATTCTCAGGAGCTGGTTGTTTAGGACTTGCCGGTGCAAAGATAGAAATTTTGAGAAAAAAGAGAAAAGAAAAAAGAAAAAAGACGTGATTTTCTGTTCAAGGCATTGATTATCAAAAACATTAAATTCAATATTTTTCAATTTATATTAATCTAATTAAATTATGACAAAAAATCCTTTAGCTGTAGGCTTTGGTTTATATTTAGCAACAATGCTGGTTTTCTTCGTGGTGTATTATTTTTTCGCAGATGCCGGCTATTTTGATACCAGTATGAAAGTCAATGCTTTCGGTATGACATTTCTCTATGTTTTGGGTGCTTTCCTTTCTGTGCTCTGGCTTCGTGGAAATGGCAGGATCACTTATCCGCAAGCTTTCAAACAGTCTTTTCTGACTTTGATTGTCGGAGGTTTTCTTTCAATTATGTCCATTTTTGCATTCCTGAATTTTGCCGATACAGAAGCAAGAGATATGCTGAATCATCAATACATCGACACTGAATTGAAAAATCTGGATGAATCTTATGCGAAACTAAAAGTAGAATCTGCCAATCTGAAGGATCAAACCAAGATACAAGAACTGGAAACCGATTATAAAAATGCTAAAGAAGCCAGATTGGCGGCAAGAAAAGAAAACCGGAACTATTTTTCTTTTCAGTTTTTGTCTGCGGTTTTTGGCGGTTTTGTTCTGTTTTACTTACTTTTGTCTATCATCATTGCAGGCTTTTTGAAAAACAAAAAACGTTACGAGTAAGATATTGGTTTATAAATAATTATAAACTTTATTTAAATTGAATTATTTAATTTAAAATTAAAAATTCCGATATCTGAAAATCTAACATCTAACATCTTTTATAAAAATGAATCTTTCTATAATCGTCCCATTGCTTAACGAGCAAGACTCTCTGGAGGAGTTGTTCACAAGAATCGACAATGTTTGCCGAGACCATAAATTATCTTACGAAGTATGGTTTATTGATGATGGAAGTACAGATTTGTCCTGGTCTATTATTGAAAATTTAAAAATCCAGCATCCGCAGATTCACGGGATTAAATTTTCTAAAAACTATGGAAAATCTCAGGCGCTTCACGCGGCTTTCGAAAAAGTGAATGGTGATGTAATTATCACAATGGACGCTGATCTTCAGGATTTTCCGGAAGAAATTCCTGAACTTTACGAAATGGTTACCGTAGGTAATTACGATATTGTTTCTGGGTGGAAAAAGAAACGTTTTGATAATGTGATGACCAAAAATATCCCGTCAAAACTCTTCAATGCAGCGGCCAGAAAAGTTTCGGGCGTTTCATTGCACGATTTCAATTGCGGATTGAAGGCTTACAGAAAACAAGTCGTGAAATCAATCGATGTTTACGGCGATATGCACCGTTATATTCCGGTTTTGGCAGCTAATGCAGGTTTCAGAAATATCACGGAAAAGCCGGTTCAGCATCAGGCAAGACCTTATGGAACCTCAAAATTTGGAACAGAACGTTTTGTGCGCGGGTTTTTGGATTTGGTGACATTATGGTTTGTCAGCAGATTTGGTGGGAGGCCGATGCATTTCTTTGGTGCAGCGGGAACTTTGATGTTCATTATTGGATTGTTGTCTGCGATTTGGTTGGGCGTTTCAAAACTGATTGATGTTTATATCTTCAAAATTTACGGTAATCTGATTGCTAATAATCCTTGGTTTTTCATTGCTTTGACGATGATGATTCTGGGAAGTTTATTGTTTGTAGCTGGATTTTTAGGCGAATTGATTATTAGGACTAATCGTGAGCATAAGAATTATCATATTGAGGAATTGATATAATTTAAAAATGAAATATTATTTATACTTATTTATAATTTTCACAGCCATTTCCTGCGGAAAAGTAAAACCAAAAGGCGGAATCCAATCCAAAGATGTAGAATTGGCCGAGTTTAATAAATTGGATTTAAAGGGAAAATTCCGGGTGTTTTATGTTCAGAGTGCACACAACTTTGTGAATGTGGAAACTTATCCTAGCTTCTTTGACAATCTTAATATTGAAGTTAAAGATAAAAATCTGTCAATTTCTGAGAAAAACGAAACGGATAAAGTTGATTTTTATAATATTACGATTTACGGAAAAACTCCGTTTGATGTGATTAAAATAGCTGATTCTGTAGAGCTTAACATCTCAAGTCAAATGAAAGTTGAAAATTTTGCACTTCATTTAAAAGATAATGCTAAATTTATCGGTTCAGTGATTTCGGAAAAGGCTGAGATAGAAATGGCAAACAAAAGCCGGGCTAATCTGCTGGGAAAAACAACTTTAGCCAAGCTTAATATCAAAGATACCGCGAGTATTATTTCGCCGTATTGGTATATCAAAGATTTGGAAATAGAGTCTCAGAACGGGAATTATGCGGAACTGAATGTGGATGAGGAAATCAAAGGGAAAATAGGTAATACCTCGAAATTGATTTATTACGGAAATCCTTCGAAAAAACTGAAAGTAACTGATAAGGCGACTTTGGAGAATAAGAAAATTAATTAAAATAAAAAACTATAAATAATGTCAGAATTATCAACATTAGATAAAGCAAAACTTTGGCTTGCAGAAGCATTTGACGAGGAAACCAGAAATGCCGTACAAACGTTAATCGATTCCAATTCACCAGACTTAGAAGATTCTTTTTACAGAGAATTAGAATTCGGAACCGGGGGAATGCGTGGTGTAATGGGCGTTGGGACCAATCGTTTAAATAAATACACGTTAGGTCAAGCTACTCAAGGACTTGCGAACTATCTTCATCAATCTTTTCCCAATGAAGAAATCAAAGTAGCCATTGCTTATGACGTTCGTAATAACTCAAAAGAATTCGGGAAAATTGTTGCGGATGTTCTGACCGCAAACGGAATCAAGGTTCTGTTGTTCAAAGAGCATCGCCCAACGCCGGAATTGTCTTTCACCGTTCGGGATAAAAAATGTAATGCAGGAATCGTTTTGACGGCTTCTCACAATCCACCGGAATATAACGGTTATAAAGTGTATTGGAATGACGGTGCGCAAATCGTTCCGCCGGACGATGAAAATATTATCAGAGAGGTTTATGCAACTAAGTTTGAGGACATTAAATTCAACGGAAATGACGATTTAATCGAATGGATTGGAGAAGACCAGGATGATGTTTACATCGACGCTTGTATGGAAAATTCTCTTTATCAAAATGTTGGAAGGGATAATCTTAATATCGTTTTTACATCCATCCACGGAACAACTTACACAACCGTTCCAAAAGCTTTGAAAAAAGCAGGATTTACCAAATTGGATTTGGTTCAGGAACAAATGATTCCAAGCGGAAATTTCCCAACAGTTGCTTCTCCGAATCCGGAAGAACCTGCAGCGCTTTCTATGGCAATGGACTTGGCAAGAATTACCAATGCTGATATCGTTATCGGAACAGACCCGGACGGTGACAGATTGGGAATTGCGGTTAGAAATCTTGAGGGTGAAATGCAACTTCTTAACGGCAATCAAACCAATACAATCCTGACTTATTATATCCTTGACCAATGGAAAAAAGCTGGTAAAATTACTGGAAAAGAATTCATTGGTTCTACCATTGTTACTTCTGATGTTTTCTTTGATGTTGCTGAGAAATTCGGAGTGGATTGCAAAGTTGGATTGACTGGTTTCAAATGGATTGGCAAGATGATTCGTGATTTTGAAGGTCGGGAAAAATTCATTTGCGGCGGTGAGGAAAGTTTCGGATTTATGACCGGAGATTTCGTTCGTGACAAAGATTCTTGTGGTTCAATTTTGACGGCTTGTGAAATCGCTGCTTGGTGTAAAGCCAATGGAACAACGGTTTACGAATATATGATTGACATTTATAAAGAAGTTGGTCTTTATTACGAAGGTTTGATTAATGTTGTAAGAAAAGGCAGAACCGGAGCGGAAGAAATTACACAAATGATGAGCGATTTCAGAAGTAATCCGCCAAAAGAAATTGCTGGTTCGCCTGTAGAAGAAGTGAAGGACTTCAAAGAGCAGACTTGTTTTGTGGTTTCTAAGAACGAGAAAAAAGTGATGGACGATATTCCAAAGTCTAACGTATTGATTTTCTACACTCAAGATGGAACTAAAGTTTGTGTTCGCCCTTCCGGAACCGAGCCTAAAATTAAGTTTTACGTTTCTGTAAAAGACAGCATTTCTTCCAAAGAAGATTTTGAGACTAAACTTCCTAAGCTTGAAGATAAGATTGCTAAGGTGAAACAGGATCTTAATCTGTAATTGAAATTTTATCAGAATAGAAATATAATCTAAAATATTTTTAACCTAAAGTTCTCAATTACTAAACCAATTTAGTTTTGAGAACTTTTTTTGTTGTGTAACTTGAATTAATCTGGTACATTTAACAAATTTGCAAATCATAAAAAGTAAAAATCCGGATGCATTCCGAGACAACATCAAAAAATAATTAAGTGAAAGTATCTAAACTCGCATCTAACCTGATTGGTTCAGAAATCATCAAAATCGGAAATGAAGTGAATGATCTGAAAGCCAAAGGTGCACAAATCTCAAATCTGACTATTGGTGACCTTAATTCTAACATCTATCCGATTCCATCGGAATTGAAACAAGGCATTGAGAAAGCTTATAAAAATAATCTGACCAATTATCCGCCTGCAAACGGTTTACAATCTCTAAGAACTTCCGTAAGCAATGATCTTAAAAAACGTTGGAATCTGGACTATTCAGCTAATGATATTTTGATTACGGCTGGCTCCAGACCTCTGATTTACGCAGTTTTCAAAACCATAGTTGATGAGGGCGATAAAGTGATTTACCCGATTCCTTCCTGGAACAACAATCATTATGCTTATTTAACGACAGCTAATGCAGTTGAAGTTCAGACAAAGGAATCCAATAACTTTTTACCGACAGCAGATGACCTTCGTCCTTATGTTGATGGCGCTGTTCTGCTTTGCCTTTGTTCTCCGCTGAATCCAACCGGAACAATGTTCACAAAAGAACAATTATCCGAGATTTGCGAATTGGTTTTGGAAGAAAACAAAAGAAGAGACGCAGACGAGAAACCGCTTTACTTGATGTATGACCAGATCTACGCAATGTTGACTTTTGGTGAAGACCATTACAATCCGGTAAGTCTTTTCCCGGAAATGAAAGATTACACGATTTATGTTGACGGAACGTCCAAATGTTTTGCAGCAACCGGAGTTAGAGTAGGTTGGGGATTCGGGCCAAGCTTGGTTGTGGATAAGATGAAAGCACTTCTGACACACGTTGGAGCGTGGGCACCGAAGCCGGAACAGGAAGCTGTGGCTGAGTTTTTAGCGGATGATTCTGCAGTTGATGCATTCCTAAGCGATTACAAACAAAAACTAAATACAAGTTTAAAAGAGCTCCACGCGGGAATCCAGGAATTGAAATCGAAAGGTTTTGCTGTGGAAAGTATTTCGCCAATGGGTGCACTTTATCTGACTATCAAATTGGATTATCTCGGAAAAACCGCTCCAGACGGAAAAGTTTTGGAAGATTCTACAGATTTGGTTTTCTACCTGATAAATAACGCAGGAATGGCTTTGGTTCCGTTCTCCGCATTTGGGAATGATAAAACAGTGCCTTGGTTCAGAGCATCTGTCGGCGGTTGTTCTTTGGATGATATAAAAAATTGTCTTCCAAAATTGGAACAAGCACTCAATAAATTAAAATAAATGGAAAAAATTCGTTTTTGTTTTGGAAAAAATTCTATCTTTGTGTAAAGAAATACAGAGATGGCAAATTATAAACAAAACGAAAATTCTAAAAAATCAAAAGTGGAAGAGCCAATGGCGGCTTACGGTATTGGTTCTTCCGTCTTTAATCGGTTTTCTATACAAGACGATTACAAACTATTGAAAAAAGCGAGAGAAGGCGTGAAAACAGACGTGTTCTACTTGCTTGCAGATGCTATAAAAATGCCCGAGAAAACTTTAGCATCGGTAATCAATCTTTCTCCAAGAACCATTAGTAATTATAGAGATCAGGAAAAAGGGTTGGATCCAATTTATAGTGAGCATCTTTTAAAATTAATCAATCTTTATAATTTTGGTAAGGAGATTTTTGGAAACCTCGATGAATTTACACTTTGGATGAACCGTCCTTTCTGGAATTCTGAGGATAAGCCAATCGATTTTATTTCTACTTCCGGCGGTGTAGATTTAGTTTATGAAGAAATAGAAAAATTGGCTCAGGGTTATCCTGTATGACAATGTTGGTTTATAGAATTGTTCATAAAAAATACGCCGAATCACTTTTTGCAAGTGGACTGGAAGGAAGATGGAACTCAGATGGCAGGAAAGTTCTTTATGCTGCAGAAAGTATTTCGTTAGCGTATTTGGAAACATTGGCGCATCGCAAGGGATTGGGATTCAATATGGATTTCAGGATTATGATCATCAAAATTCCTAATAATGCTGGGTTTCAAATTGTTGAGACTTCAGAATTATCTAAAACCTGGAGAGATTTTAGGAATTATTCCGATTGTCAAAAGACTGGAAATGTTTGGTTTGATGCCAATGAAACACTTTGTTTGAAAGTTCCTTCGGCTGTAGTTCCGGAGAATTGCAATTTGGTTATCAATACATTTCATAAAGATTTTAAAAAGGTAAAGCTGATTGATGTTCTTGATTTTGAACCTGATGATAGATTGGAACAAATTATAAAACAAAACAAATAATGAAACCTAAAGGTTCGTGAATTCCTTAAAAAAAATTAGAAAATCTATGAACAAAGTTATCGCAGTCATTCCTGCCCGGTATAATTCTACAAGGTTTCCCGGTAAATTGATGGAATTTTTAGGTGATAAAACCATAATTTCCACCACGTATCAAAATGTGGTTGAAACCGGCTTGTTTGATGACGTTTTTGTCGCTACAGATTCTGAACTGATTTTCGATGAAATCTCCAAAAACGGTGGAAAAGCAGTAATGACAGGTGAACACGAAACGGGAAGCGACAGGATTGCAGAAGCGGTTCAAAATATCGAATGTGATATTGTGATTAATGTTCAGGGCGATGAACCTTTTCTCAAAAAAGAACCTTTGAAGCAATTGATTGACACTTTTTCTGATGATGACAAAAAAGAGATCTCATTAGCTTCACTTAAAATTCAGTTAAAAGATCCTGAAGAAATCCGCAATCCAAATAATGTTAAAGTCATTACCGATAATAACGGATTTGCTTTATATTTCAGTCGTTCTGTCATTCCTTTTCACAGAGAAACAGCATTTGATATAAAATATTACAAACATATTGGCGTTTATGCTTTCCGGAAAGAAGCCTTGCTGGAATTCTCAAAACTGCCGATGTTACCTTTGGAAACTTCGGAAAAACTGGAACAGCTCCGTTATCTGGAATATGGAAAGCGTATCCGGATGATAGAAACTGATTTTATCGGAGTCGGGATCGATACGCCGGAAGATTTGGAAAAAGCAAAACAGCTGATTTAAATCTTTTTTAGCATTTTTTAATAATCATCACAATTTCATAACATCAGAAAAACCCTATCTTTGGAATCCTAAAAATTTTGAATGAAACAATTAATCCTCATATTTTCAGTTCTGTTTTCCTTCATTTTATCTGCTCAGACGGCAAAAGAAATCATCGACAAAAATATTGAAAATTCCGGTGGACTAACCAACTGGAAGCTTCTCAATACGGTTCAGATCCAGGGTCGGGTTACATTGGGTGTCAATGATTCTTATCCTGTGAAGATCTATCAGCAGCGTCCTAACCTTACAAAGACAGCAATCGTAATGGGTGGCAAGGAAACGCCTGTTGAGGGTTATGACGGAAAATATGGTTATGCGATGAATTATGCGCAAAACAAGCTGCAGCAATACAATGATTACATTCCCGAAAATTTTGATAATGATTTTATCGATTGGGAAAGCAAAGGTTTTGAAGCGGAATTGCTAGGTAAAGAAAAAATCGGGGATCAATTTTTTTTCAAAGTGGAGCTGACCAAAAATGTAAATAAGACCATTTATTATTTTGATGTCAGAACTTTTATGCTTTTCCGTGAAATCAAGAAAGATGAAATCCTGACTTACTCAGATTACAGAAAAGTCGGGCAATTATTAATGCCATACAGAATCGAGTCTTCATCGCCTAAAAAAGACAGTGATTATGTGATGCTTATTAATAAAATCGACATTAACAAAGAGTTGCCTAAGAATACTTTTAAATTCTAATTTATTAGATGGAAACCGAAGAAATCCGCGAATACTGTTTATCCAAAAAAGCTGTGACGGAAGGTTTTCCTTTTGATAATGAAACTTTGGTCTTCAAGATCGGCGGAAAAATGTTTCTTTTAATTTCCTTAGAAAAACATCCTGCAACATTCTCTGCAAAGGCCGACCCGGAGTGGAGCGAAGAGCTGCGTGAAAATCATCCTCAGATTTCCGGTGCTTATCATATGAACAAAACGCATTGGAATTCAATAGTTTGTGAAGGGCTTAAAAAAGATCTGATTATAAAGCTCATTGACCATTCCTATGATTTGGTTTTCAAATCACTTTCAAAAAAAGCCAGAGAAGAAATCCTTGCCGGCTAAATTTATCATTTTTATAAGTTAATATAACGTTCATCTAAAAGATTATTTTCTTTTTTTGATCCTAATAATTCCCTTCATTATTTGCAAATTTTTATTTTCTCATTTTGAGATAATAAAATTATTTGTATCTTGGACACACGAAAATTTTTATTTTTAAAGGATAAAATTTATGATTAAAAAAATAATATTGTGTTCTGCGCTTGCCTTTATATCACAGCTTGGTATGGCTCAGAAAAAAACACCGATCTATCTGGATGATTCTAAACCTGTAGAGCAAAGGATTGAAGATGCATTGTCCAGAATGACTTTGGAGGAAAAAATTGCAATGATTCATGCCCAATCCAAATTTAGTGCGCCAGGTGTAGCCAGACTTGGGATTCCTGAGCTTTGGACTGCAGACGGTCCTCACGGTGTACGCTCGGAAGTGCTTTGGGACGAGTGGGATCAGGCTGGCTGGACTAATGATTCCATCATTGCTTATCCTGCGCTTACAGCTCTGGCCGCAACCTGGAACAGAAATATGTCATCCATCTACGGCAAATCTCTGGGTGAGGAAGCAAGATACAGAAAAAAAGATGTACTTCTCGGGCCGGGTGTCAATATCTACAGAACACCTCTTAATGGCCGTAACTTCGAATATATGGGCGAAGATCCGTTCCTCGCTTCTCAAATGGTGGTGCCTTACATTAAGGGAGTTCAATCCAACGGCGTTGCTACAAGTGTCAAACATTTTGCCTTAAATAATCAGGAAACTTTCAGGCATTCCAGCAATGTCATTGTAGATGACAGGGCATTGTACGAAATCTATTTGCCACCATTCAAAGCGGCCGTTCAGGAAGGCGATTCCTGGACAATAATGGGCGCTTACGATTTATATAAAGGACAACACGCCAGTCATAATCAATATCTATTGAATGATATTCTGAAAGGTGAATGGGGTTATAAAGGTGTTGTCGTCTCCGATTGGGGTGCGGTTTTGGATACCAATCAGGCCATCCATAATGGTTTGGATCTGGAGTTCGGAACCTGGACCAATGGCTTGTCTGCCGGAACCAGCAATGCCTATGATAATTATTATCTAGCCAAGCCTTATCTTGATCTGATCAAATCCGGGAAAGTCGGAACCAAAGAATTGGATGATAAGGTGAGACGATTATTAGGCCTTGCTTACAAAACTACGATGAATAAAAACCGGCCCTTCGGTTCTGTTGCTTCAGAAGAACACCGGGCAGCGGCTAAGCAGATCGGTTCGGAAGGTATTGTACTGCTTCAGAATCAAAAAGCGACGTTGCCTATCAATTTAGCCAAAACAAAGAAAATCGCTGTAATAGGAGAGAACGCTATTAAGATGATGACCGTAGGCGGCGGCAGTTCTTCTCTGAAAGTTAAATATGAAACGCTGCCATTAGACGGTATCAAGGAACGTTTCGGAAAACAGGCGGAAGTTAAATACGCAAGAGGCTATGTCGGCGATGTCGGCGGTGAGTACAACGGTGTAAAATCCGGTCAGAACCTTAAAGAAACACGTTCCTCGGCAGAGCTGATTGCCGAGGCGGTAAAGCTGGCAAAAGAATCGGATTTTGTAGTATTCGTTGGCGGACTTAATAAAAGTGACCATCAGGATGCGGAAGGAATGGATCGGGAATCTTATGGTTTGCCATACAATCAGGATCAGTTGATCTCCGAATTGTCTAAAGCCAATAAAAATCTGGCTGTAGTCCTGATTTCCGGTAATGCCGTTGCAATGCCTTGGGTAAAGGATGTTCCGTCAATTTTACAATCCTGGTATCTGGGGTCTGAAGCCGGTCACGCTATAGCAGGCGTTTTAGCTGGTGATGTCAATCCATCTGGCAAATTACCATTTTCATTTCCTGTCAAGCTGGAAGACAACGCTGCACATGCGATGGGAGAATATCCGGGCAATAAAGACGAATTAGCTGCCGGAAAAGGAAAAGATCTGAAAGATCCTGTTAATATTACTTATAATGAAGGGATTCTGGTAGGTTACCGTTGGCACGATACGAAAAACATCAAACCATTATTCAGTTTCGGACACGGTTTGAGTTATACGACTTTCGAATACGGCAAAGTTAAAGCTGATAAAACTGAATTGACAGCGAATGATAAAATCACTTTCACGGTTAATGTTAAAAATACGGGTAAAGTAGATGGAGCAGAGGTTGTACAATTGTATATCAGCGACTTAAAATCATCCTTGCCAAGACCTCTTAAAGAACTGAAAGGTTTTGATAAAGTCTATCTGAAAGCCGGAGAATCCAAAGATGTATCGATTACTGTTGATAAATCGGCGTTGAGTTTCTTTGACCCGGCAAAACACGATTGGGTAGCAGAACCAGGCGATTTCGAAGCTTTGGTGGGAAGCTCCTCTTCGGATATCAGAACGAAAATCAAGTTTACTTTGAAATAAACTTCATTGGGAATATAAAATGAAAGGATAGCATCGCTATCCTTTTTTATTGTTCTAAAACTTGAATTCTTCCGTCAGTCTTTTATCTTCATCCAGCTTCTCGATCAGCTTTTCCAGACCTTCAAATTTGATTTCATCGTGAAGAAAATCTCTGAATCTGATGGTGATTTCTTTACCATAAATATCCCGGTCAAAATCCAATATATAAACTTCGGTATGTAAAGATTCATTTTTATCGTCAATGGTTGGATTAGTTCCGATGCTCAGCATTCCTTTATAGAATTCACCATCAATCCGTACTTCAACAATATAGGCACCTTTTTTCGGAAGTAATTTATTGATTGGAACTTCGATATTAGCGGTTGGATAACCAATGGTTCTTCCTAATTTCTTACCGTGAATGACTTTTCCTGTCAGAGGATAATGGTAGCCCAGCATTTCATTAGCATCTTGGATTCTGCCTTCTGACAATGCGATTCTGATTTTGGTGGAACTGACATTAAGATCATTCCTTTGTACAGCCTCCAATTGATTGACTTTAAAACCTAATTCATCTGACAAAGATTTCAGCAAGTCAAAATTGCCGCTTTTATTCTTCCCGAAAGTATGGTCGTGTCCTATTATAATATGTTTAACGTTGAGCTTATCAACCAAGACTTGTTCGCAAAACTCAGTTCCGGTCAGGTTCCGGAATTCTTCATCAAAGGTTTTCAAAAAGATATTCTGTATCCCGCTCTTCTCAAGAAGTTCCAGTTTTTCTTCCAGTGTATTAAGCATTTTGACATTGTCATCCGGGTTCAGAAACTTTCTCGGATGCGGCCAGAAACTTAGGATTGCAGATTCAAGCTGTTCTTTGCCTGCAATCTCACTCAGTTTATTAATAATCGATAAATGTCCCAAATGTACACCGTCAAACATTCCTAAAGATAATGCTAATGGTGTTTTGGCCTGGTAATCTGTAAGATCTCTGATGATTTTCAAATTCTGAATTTTTTGGCAGATGATAACAGATCTGCCCGTGTAAAAATACACCTTAATAGGGTGCTCATAAATGTCATACAAATATGATAAAAATCTTTTTTTCTGACAACGCTCATTAACAAACTTTTATTATCTTTGCGCACAAGTAAAAATTTAGTAATGGCAAACCAAATTAAAGGAAAAATTTCACAAATTATCGGACCGGTTATCGACGTGGTTTTTAATGAAGTTGAAGAATTACCAAAAATATATGACGCTTTAGAGATCACCAAAAGCAACGGAGAAAAAGTTGTTTTGGAGGTAGAGCAGCACATTGGAGAGGATATGGTAAGATGTATCGCAATGGATGCTACGGATGGTCTTCAGAGAGGTCAGGAAGTTACCGGTACAGGTAAGCAAATCACAATGCCAATCGGGGAAGAAGTTAACGGACGTCTTTTCAACGTGGTAGGTGATGCTATCGACGGGATCCAGACTTTGTCAAAAGAAGGAGGTTTGCCAATCCACAGAGAAGCACCAAAATTTGACCAGTTATCCACTTCAGCAGAAGTATTGTTCACAGGGATCAAAGTGATCGACCTTATTGAGCCTTATGCAAAAGGTGGTAAGATCGGATTGTTCGGTGGTGCCGGTGTAGGTAAGACAGTATTGATCCAGGAGTTGATCAACAATATCGCAAAAGGACACGGTGGTCTTTCCGTATTCGCAGGAGTAGGAGAAAGAACCAGAGAAGGAAATGACCTTTTGAGAGAGATGTTGGAATCCGGGATTATCAAATATGGCGACGAGTTTATGCACTCTATGGAAAACGGAGGCTGGGATCTTTCCAAAGTAGATTTGGAAGCGATGAAGGAATCCAAAGCTGCATTCGTTTTCGGACAGATGAACGAGCCGCCAGGAGCAAGAGCGAGAGTGGCATTATCTGGTTTGACTTTAGCAGAGTACTACAGAGACGGTGGCGAAAGCGGACAAGGTAGAGACGTATTGTTCTTCGTAGATAATATCTTCCGTTTTACACAGGCCGGTTCCGAGGTGTCTGCACTTCTTGGTCGTATGCCTTCTGCGGTAGGTTACCAGCCAACTTTGGCTTCCGAGATGGGTGCGATGCAGGAAAGAATTACTTCCACTAAAAACGGTTCAATTACATCAGTACAGGCGGTTTACGTACCTGCGGATGACTTAACTGACCCGGCTCCGGCAACAACATTTGCCCACCTGGATGCCACTACGGTATTAGATAGAAAAATTGCTTCATTAGGTATTTATCCGGCAGTAGATCCATTGGCTTCTACATCCAGAATCCTGGCCCCGGAAATCATCGGTGAAGAGCATTATAACTGTGCACAGAGAGTAAAAGAAATTCTTCAGAGATACAAGGCATTGCAGGATATTATTGCGATCCTTGGTATGGAAGAATTATCTGAAGAAGATAAATTGGTAGTTTACAGAGCGAGAAAAGTACAGAGATTCTTATCTCAGCCTTTCCACGTTGCTGAGCAGTTTACAGGGATCCCGGGATCTTTGGTAGATATCAAAGATACCATCAAAGGATTTAATATGATCATCGACGGTGAGCTGGATCAGTATCCTGAAGCAGCGTTCAACCTGAAAGGAACCATCGAAGAAGCTATTGCTGCAGGACAGAAAATGCTTGCTGAAAACGCTTAATTAGAAAATAGAATAAAGAAAAAAGAGTCAAGACCATTCTCTTTTTTCTTTTCTCTTTACTCTTTAATCTAAAAAAATGAATATAAAAATTTTAACTCCGGAATATGTAGTTTTTGATGGCGAGGTAGAGTCTGTTCTGCTGCCTGGAAAAAGCGGCCAGTTCCAGATTTTTAAGAACCACGCGGCAATCGTTTCTGCCTTGGTAAACGGTAAAGTGAAGATCTACACAGACAAAGTCGGTGCAGCTTACGAAAAATACCTGACCAAAGAAACAGAAGCCAAGTCTGCTTTCTCCTACGAGATCAAAAGCGGCGTTCTTGAATTTAACAACGATAAAGGTATTATTCTTTGCGAATAAGCCAAAACAACAACAATAAAAAAGCGAACCAGTGATGGTTCGCTTTTTTTTGTAAAATTGTACGATTGTGTATTAGTAGTTTAGTTAAAGTTTTCTGTAAGTTCTATTTTCGTCATGAAGTATTCTAAACTCAAAGTTAAATGATTTACAATTCCTCTATCACTTTTCGAATAATAATCAATAAGTAAATTATCATTGATAGCAGAATTTATTTTTAAAATAAATTCATTTGTTGCTCTATCAAAATAGAAAATATCATCTATTGCTCTATATCCTGACAAATAATTATTATAATAAACTAATAGTAAAGCCTCAATCTGTATAAAATGCCTTTCATTATCCGAATTTAAAAATGGGGCTATAATATTTTTAAATCTATCTTGAATTTCAGTTAATTTTAGATTTTTAAAAAGCATATCTTTGTAATATTCATTATGCATAAATTTTATATAAATTAAAAAAATATATAATGAAGGAATTAAAAAACTTTTGTAATTAATTGTTCGCAATGTTATTCGAGTTACCGCCATAATCTTCTCTATTTGCCTCAAATTACATTTTTGAAACAATATCTTTGATGTTTCTTTAAAATTATCTTCGTCATATTGAAATTGATAATATTGTAATCTTTCATTAGAATTGAAAAATGAACCATAATTGAAGTATTCAAACAAATAATTAAAAAAATCTTGATTATTTGGCTCAGGTATGGAATATTCAATATCAATAAATCTTCTAAGATATTCATTAGAATCGATTTTGTCCGAATTGTAAGTTCCGCAAATAGCATTTCCTAATTGTTCCTTATCTATTGAAAGTATAAATACAATATTTTTTACGTTAAAAAAATGTTTTATCTGCTCTAATAATGATACAGCATAATTTGGTCTACATCTATCAAGTTCATCAATGATAAATATTAAAGGTTTTCTATCTCCATTTTCAGATACAAAATGAGATAAATCATTTCTGAAATCTACAATTGATTTTTTTCTGTCAACATATTCTTTTATTTCATCTTCAAAAATTTCGGTTCCCGTTTTTATTCCATCTGTCAATGTTTCTACCAAAAGCTCTGAGTCTAAATATTTATTTAAAATAGCCTTGAGCAAAGCTGGTGTAATGTTTTTTGAGAGTTTGGCTGCACTCTTAATAACTTTTTTAAAATTATTATCTTCAGTTTGCCTAATATTTTTTAATTCTCCTATTAATGCTATTAATGGATTATCATCAAAATCATTTTCCCAAGCATTAAAATAAATTGTTTCGTAATCTAAGTTTTTTAAACTTTGTTGCCACATCTTTACAAATGTGGTTTTTCCAGCACCCCATTTATTATTTAATGCCAAAACAAAACCATCTGAATAATTTTCAATTATACTAGTAAGTACATCTGCGTACTTTTTTCTATCTAGCTTACAGTTTTCAAAAGGTGAATCATTTTTGATTTCTAATTCTAAATGTTTTAACTCCATAAATCTCTTAATATGTTTATTCAAATATAATAACTTAATTCTCTAAATAATTTTTACTGAAAAAAAACTTCCAAAACCCCAAAACCCTCGTTTTCTAACCTGCACAACTTTGACGGAAGTCACAAAACCCTCGTTTTGTAACAAAATGACTTTTACTTTGGTTTCCAAACGAGGGTTTTGTAACCAAATAACTTTGACAGAGCTTTCCCACGGTCTGCGGGAAACAAAATGACTTTTACAAAGGTTTCCCGACTATAGTTTTGTAAGTAAATAATATTTTTTATACATTTAAATCGTTTAAAAATAAAATTATTAACAACAAAAACGCTAAATGTATGAAAATTACACTATCAAGACTGAGTACAAAAGATTTAGCTACACTTGCTCAGAGAATCATCAATCTGTCAGATTCCGGAACATATCCGGTCATTAAAGATCATCCGCTGGTTGCAGAAACCAAAACGAAGTATGCAGATTATGATATCGTCTATGCCAAGCTGATCTACAGCGGAAAAGGCGATAATGTGGCAGAGGCCGACAAAGAACGGGACATTTCTTTTTCTAATCTGAAAGGATTTCTCAATGGTTACCGAAGGCTGTCTTCTGTGGCCAATCACCAGTCTGCCGAAGACCTCTATCAGATTTTTAAACTCTTTGGGCTGGAGCTTTACAAACTGAGCTACTCATCAGAAACCGCCCAGATGAAAAAGCTGATCGAAGAGCTGGAAAAACCGGAGAATATAGCGAAGATCGACGCACTCGCGCTGACTGATGCTTTTACGGATATGAAAACGAAGCAGGCGGCATTCGAGGCAATGTTTGCTGAGCAGGCTTCTGCCAATGCGGATCTCCGGACGATGAAGTCGGCTTCCGCCATCAGGAAAGATCTGGAAAAATCCCTGAAAGCCCTGCTTGGCCTCATCACGGCAATGAAGGATGTAGCCGACTGGAAATTGCTCTATGCCGATGTCAATGAGCTGGTGAAGGCGGCAAAGAATTCTAACCTTCCGGATGCGCCGGCAAATACTAATCCTCCTCAATAATCTATCAGCGGTCTCGGTGGCCGCTTTTTTTATTTTTAAAACCTTATTTTTGTGTCCTTAAACAAGACATTATGGGTGTTGCAGATTTATTATTAAAAAAGAAAAAAGCCTTGGCAGAGAAAAACCTGAACGACGGGAAAGCGTATATGGAAGCCAACGCTGCGAAAGAGGGTGTAGTGACCTTACCAAGCGGATTACAATACGAGATCATCACGGAAGGCGAGGGCGCAAAACCAAAAGCGAAAGATACCGTAACGGTGCATTACCACGGCACAACGATCACAGGAGCCGTCTTCGACAGCTCGGTGAAGCGTGGCAAACCGGCATCTTTTCCGCTAAACAGGGTGATCTCCGGCTGGACGGAAGGGTTACAGCTGATGCCGGTAGGCAGCAAATGGAAACTGACATTGCCTCCTAATCTGGCGTATGGCGAGGAGCAGATCAGCAAAGAAATAGGTCCCAACAGTACCTTGATCTTTGAGGTGGAACTGTTAGGTATCAAATAAATAGAATCCCGAAATTGTTTTCGGGATTTTTCTTTAATAAGATTTGAGTTAAGCGATTATCAATATCAATTGCGTTGGGCTTTATTATGGCGTTTTTAATATTTTCCCGCAGATTCAACAAATTTTGCATATTAATCCGTTGAATCTCTAAAATCAGCGAGAAATAATATTTGACTTCTAAATGAACATTTTTTACAAACTCAGAATAATACCATTTTCTTTCAGTTGCTGAACCGGTTTGGAAAACCAGAACAGTTCAAAGTCTTCAAAATTATTTTCATACAGATCCTTAAGTTGCTGAAGGGTCAGTTTTCCCGGATTTTCTATACTGTATGCGCTGATAATCTCAAGAAGCCACTGTGCTTTTGCCTGATCCAGTTCAATTTTTACAATATTGGTTTTGAGATGGAAAGTGAGCTGTGTTACATTCCACGAATTGCCTTTTTTGGTTTTGACAATATGATTTGTGAGCGCATTGTTCCCGGTGAAAATTACCTTAGAATTGGCTTTGAAGCTGAATTCTTCTTCATTCACCAGACAATCGTGGATGTAATCGGGATGGATGGTGGTTCTCGGGATTTTAAAATCAAACCATTCCTGCAAAGGCAGATCAAAATTGATCCCATGCATATAATTATAAAGCGATTTCTTTAGACCAAACCCGAATTTTCCGTGGTCAATTCCGGTTTTATCAATAAAATCCACATCATTATTCGCAAAATGAATCTCCTGCAAAACAGGCATCACTCCAAACTCCTGAGGATTCTGCCCGACAGGCGAATGCGCCGTCATCGCAAACTGGTGCCAGAAGCCGCTTTGCAAAACGCCCATTTCAAAAAGTTGCCGAACCATCTCCAGAGAGTCCACCGTTTCCTGAACAGTCTGAGTCGGGTAGCCGTACATCAGATAAGCGTGAACCATAATCCCGGCCTCGGTAAAATGCCGGGTAACTCTCGCAACCTGTTCCACGGAAACGCCTTTGTCAATGAGTTTCAGAAGGCGGTCACTGGCGACTTCCAGTCCACCGGAAACGGCGATGCAGCCGGAAAGTTTCAGCAGGAAACAAAGATCCCGGGTAAAGCTTTTCTCGAAACGGATGTTTGTCCACCAGGTTACGACCAGATTTCTCCTAAGAATCTCGAGGGCAACTTCCCGCATCAGAGCTGGCGGCGCCGCTTCGTCCACAAAGTGAAAGCCGGTTTCCCCGGTCTGTTGGATCAGTTCTTCCATTCTGTCTACCAGAATTTTGGCAGAAATCGGTTCATAGATTTTAATATAATCGAGGGAGATATCGCAGAAGGTACACTTGCCCCAATAGCAGCCATGCGCCATTGTCAGCTTGTTCCACCGCCCGTCACTCCATAGGCTGTGCATTGGGTTGGCCACTTCTATGACGGAGATGTACTGACTGAGCTTCAGGTCAGAATAATCCGGCGTCCCGATTTCTGATTGTTTGTAATCGTGTCTTTTGGAATTATTTTTATAAGTCACTTCGCCATTTTCCAGCAGGAATGTTCTTTTGAACTCTGTTTCTTCGCTCAGCTCATTATTAAGAACATGAGCTGTAACTAACTCCAATGGCAGCTCACCGTCATCCAGGGTAATAAAATCAAAGAACTCGAAAACACGGGCATCTTTTAAATCCCGAAGTTCCGTGTTGGGAAAACCACCGCCCATCGCTGTTTTTATCTGAGGATAGTGGTCTTTTATATACTTTGCGCACCGGAAAGCTGAATAGAGATTACCGGGAAACGGCACCGAAAAGCAAACCAGTTTTGGCTGAACTAAGTCTAATTTTTCCTTTAAAATTTTTAAGGTGATATGATCGATGAAAGTTTCCTCGGCATTGATTTTAGAATACAATTCATCAAAGGAATTGGCACTTTTCCCCAATCGTTCAGCGTACCTGCTAAACCCGAAATCCGGATCGATATTTTCCACTATATAATCCGAAAGATCTTCCAGGTAAAGGGTTGCAAGGTGCTTCGCTTTGTCCTGCATTCCCATATTGCCGAAAGCAAATTCCATATCGTCCAGGTGATTGAAGCGGGACGCTTCCGGAAGGAAGTTCATGGAACAGATCTGTCTTGCCAATGTTGGGTTCTGGTTCTGAAGAAACAATATAACCTGGTCCATTGTACGGATGTAATCTTCTTTCAACGCCAGGATTCTTGCAGAATTTTCCGAGATCTGCTGACGATCAGTTTCTATACTGAAGATCTTTTGCAGTCCTTCGGAAGAAAATAAGTCCAGAATGACCTCAATTCCGAGATCCATCTGGTAGCTGGAAATCTGCTTTTTATTCAGAAAACCTTTGATGTAAGCTGTTGCAGGATAAGGTGTATTGAGCTGGGTAAATGGCGGCGTTATTAACAGGAGATCTTTCAAAAAAATATTTTAGGCAAAGTTACGCTTTTACTACTTTTCAGCTCAAGCAATTATTTTTTTGAAAAAAACGAATAATTATCGACTTTAGAACGGTTTTTGCTTATTGAGATTCTCTTGTGATAAAGAGAAATATTTTTTCAATATTTTTAAATATAGTATTTTGTTTGATTATAATTCAAAAATATCATTTTATTGAAATATTGTAAGTATTTTTGATAGTTTAAGAATCTTAAAATTGTAAACAGTATAGTCTAGAAATCTATGGTTTTAATTGTCGATGATAACCAGAACAATATCTACTCATTAAAGAAATTATTAGAGTCCAATGATTTTCAGGTTGATACTGCAGATTCCGGTGAAAAGGCACTGGTAAAAGCGCTTAAAAATAGTTATTCACTGATTATTCTGGATGTCCAGATGCCTGATATGGACGGCTTTGAAGTTGCGGAAACCCTTTCCGGATACAGTAAAACAAAGGATATCCCGATTGTTTTTCTGTCCGCTGTCAATACCGAAAAACGATTTATAACAAAGGGTTACAAATCCGGAGGAATAGATTATGTCACCAAACCGATTGATCCTGATATTCTCTTGCTGAAAGTAAAAACTTTTTATAACCTTCAGGAAAACAGTCTTGCGCTTAAAAAAAACCAGCAAAACCTGGAACTCGAAGTCAAAGGAAGACGTGAATCTCAGGCTACGATGAAATCTCAGATCGACCATTTTCACCTGATGCTGCAGGCGCTTCCTCAAATTGCTTTTACGCTGAATGAAAATGGCGAAGTTGACTTCGTGAATTGTAAATGGTATCAGTATTCCGAATCCGAACAGCAGTTCCCGGAAACACATCCCGATGATAAGGATATCAGAACAGAGTTCGAAGAATGCAGAAAAAGAGGTAAATCTCTTGAACTCGAGATCAGGATAAAAAACATCAAAACAAACCTTTACAGATATCACCTGCTCAGGATGTCACCTGTTTATGAAGGAGACACGATCAAAAACTGGGTCGGGACTTTTACGGATATCGATGACCAGAAAAGAATCGAGAAGGAAAAAGATGAATTTCTCAGCATTGCCAGCCACGAACTCAAAACGCCACTTACAAGCATTAAAGCTTATACACAGCTTTTGGAAAGGAAACTAAAGCAAAACGAGGAAAACTCAGAATTGGTCTATGTGAAAAAAACGCTGGACCAGATTGAAAAGCTTAACAGCCTTATCACGGATCTGCTGGATGTCTCGAAGATCGAAAACGGAAAACTCAAAATCAATAAAAAGCCTGAAAACCTGGAATTGGTTATTCAGAATGCCATAGAAACTATTCTCCATACCAACGGCAACGAGGTGAAAATCGAAAGACACGGGATGAAGCCGGATTTTCTCATACCTTTTGATAAAATCAGGATAGAGCAGGTGCTGATCAATTTTCTCAGTAATGCGATAAAGTATTCTCCGGAAAATAACCAGATCATCGTGACCACATTCAGTGATGAAAAGGAAGTTCGAATCAGTGTGACGGATTTTGGGATCGGGATTCCGGCATTCAAGCAGGAATATGTATTTCATAAATTTTACCGTGTAGAAGAATCTTCTCTACAGTTCCAGGGAATGGGAATCGGTCTTTATATCTGTTCGGAAATCATTAAGCAGCACCACGGAACCATCGGAGTTTCCAGTGAAGTGGGAGAAGGTTCTACATTTTATTTTACATTGCCAATAAACTAATTCTTTATGCCAAAGAAAATTATAAGAAATCTACAGGTAGGCGTCGGATTTTCCCTTCTGATCCTCATTATGAGCTCTATTGCATCTTATATGAGCATTCAAAAACAGATGGAAAACAGGGAGAAACTTTCTCTAAGCCGCAGGTCTATCACTGCTGTTAAGGATGTTCTGGTAGCACTTCTGGATGCCGAGACCGGAAACCGGGGCTATCAGCTTACTGGAAGAGAAAGCTTTTTACAACCTTTCAACAGAAGCATCGAAGAATTTCCGAAAGCTATGGAAAGAGCCAAGGCGCTTAATATCGAGGATAAAAACCAGGTAGAACGGCTGGATAAGCTGGAAAAAAATGTAAAGGATAATATAGATAATCTTAAACTTTTTGTTGAAAACAGACGAAAGGGAATAGCGATGACCCAGGAACAGTTCCTGATGAGTAAATCTTACATGGATCAGTGCAGAATGATCGTTAATGATTTTGTAAAATATGAAGAGAAGCAACTGGAGGTAAAAAATAAAGATCTGACATCTTCTTCAAACACAACTGTCTTATTCATCATACTTTCTGCCATAGCTGCTATCATTGTGACAGCTTTCTTCTATGCAAAAATGAGAGCAGATCTCATCAGAAGGGATAAACTGGAAAAAGAACTGAAAGCTAAAGATCTGGAGATCACAAGACGTGTCAATGCCATCAAGCAAATTGCGAACAAAGTGGCAAGTGGAGATTATAGCCAGAAAGCAGTAGATAATTCTCAGGATGACCTTGGTGATCTGGTAGAATCCCTTAATCATATGACAGATTCCCTCAAAAAATCTTTTGATAAAATCAACAGTAGTGAATGGAGACAGACCGGACTTGTTTTACTGAATGAGTCATTGGTAGGTAACAAATCTGTGAAAGATGTCAGCAATGAGTCCCTGAAACATTTTATTGAGTATGCTAATTGTATCAATGGGGCATTATACCTCAATGATGAAGGCAGACTAAAAGTTAATGCCGCCTATGGTCTGGAAGACCGGATGAAAAAAATCTTTGAGCCCGGAGAAGGAATGGTGGGACAGGTTTTTGTGGAAAAAAAGATCAGGGTATTTAACGATATCAGCGATACTGATTTTGCGGTGTCTTTTGCGAGCAGCAAGATCAAGGTTAACAGCATTTTATTGCTACCTATCGTATCCGGCGACTATAATTTTGGTGTGATCGAGCTGAGCTCTGTTGAGAATTTTAGTGAGGAAAAAATAGAATATTTTGCTGAAGGCAGCAGAAATATTGCGGTTGCTATCGGTGCGGCAAAAGGCAGAGAACAGGAACAACGATTATTAGAAGAAACACAGACTCAATCCGAGGAATTGCAGGTTCAGCATTCCGAATTGGAAAATCTCAATACTGAGCTGGAAGCACAGACCCAGAAATTACAGGCGTCAGAAGAAGAGTTGAAAGTTCAGCAGGAAGAGCTGATGCAGACTAATGCCGAACTGGAAGAGCGTTCAAAACTCCTGGAAGAAAAAAATATGCTGATTGCAGAAAGAAATGCCGAGATCCAGCGGAAGGTGGAAGAGCTGGCGCTCAGTACCAAATATAAATCAGAGTTCCTGGCCAATATGTCGCACGAACTCCGTACACCGCTTAATTCTATTTTACTGCTTTCTAGATTAATGGCAGAAAATCCGGATGAAAACCTAAATGAAGATCAGATAGAATCGGCAAAAGTAATCCAAAGTTCCGGAACAAGTCTGCTGACTTTGATTGACGAAATTCTGGATCTGGCCAAGATCGAATCAGGGAAAATGACACTGGAACATCAGAACATTCTGCTGAATGATGTAGTGAAAGATCTGAAAAATCTGTTCGATCCTGTTGTCAAACAAAAAGCGTTACAATTCGACATCATTATTGATGAAGATGTAAAAAAGAGCATTGAAACAGACCGGTTACGTCTGGATCAGGTGTTGAGAAATCTTCTTTCCAATGCTATCAAATTTACATCTGAAGGCAATATTACACTGAATATAAAAAATGATCCTAAGAAGAAGGATTTTATTATCTTCTCGGTAAAAGATACCGGAATCGGAATTCCTGCAGATAAACAAAATGTGATATTCGAAGCGTTTCAGCAGGCAGATGGCTCTACCAGAAGAAAGTTCGGAGGAACTGGTCTCGGGCTTTCAATCAGCAGGGAAATCGCAAGATTACTTGGCGGTGAACTGACATTAACAAGTAAGGAAAATGAAGGCAGTGATTTTAGACTGATAATTCCGGCTTTCAAAAAAGATCAAACAGAAATTGCAGAAACAGATCAGAATCTTGTAGAAATTATCAAAGATGATGCAGAAATCATCCAGAATATTCTTTCTGACAACATTACAATTTCAAAAGCCCTGGAAATCCCGGATGATGTAGACGATGACAGAGCAGTGATCAAAGAAGGAGATAAGGTAATTCTCATTGTTGAAGATGATACCAATTTTGCGAAGGCGCTATTAAAATATTCCAGGCTTCAGGATTATAAAGGTGTTGTGGTTGTAAGAGGTGATCTGGCACTGTCTGCCGCTTTACAATATCATCCGTCAGCAATACTTCTTGATATCCAGCTACCTGTAAAAGACGGTTGGCATGTGATGGATGAGCTGAAATCTACACCTGCTACCAGACATATTCCTGTTCATATGATGTCTTCCTTGAGAGCGAAACAAGAAAGCCTGATGAAAGGTGCTGTTGATTTTATCAATAAACCTGTTGCGCTGGAGGAAATGAATAAAGTATTCAGAAAGATTGAAGAAACCATAAGAAAATCTTCTCAGAAAGTTCTGATTGTGGAGGAAAATGCCCGGCATGCATCTGCATTGTCTTACTTCCTCAGCAGCTATGATATTGCACTTTCGGTGGAGAATACTGTTGAAGACAGCGTGAAAGCATTGTACTCTGATAAAGTAGATTGTGTAATTCTTGATATCGCCACATTCCGCGGAAAAGAGTATGAGATCGTAGAATCTATTAAAAGCAATGAAGGCCTTGAAAATCTGCCGATAATCATTTTCACAGAACATAGTTTATCAACATCAGAAGAATTAAAAATCAAGCAATATGCAGATTCTATTGTTGTAAAAACAGCACATTCCTACCAGAGAATTCTGGATGAAGTGGGATTATTTCTCCACCTGGTTGCAGAGAAAAATAATCCTGAAGAAACCAGGAGTAAAACATTAGGATCACTTACGGAAGTGCTGAGCGGCAAAAAAGTCCTGATCACTGATGATGATGCGCGGAATATTTTTTCATTAACAAAAACTCTGGAAAAATATAAGGTAGAAGTGATTCTGGCAATGGACGGTAAACAGGCACTGGATCAGATAAGCAAAAATCCTGATATTGATGTAATCCTGATGGATATGATGATGCCGGAAATGGACGGTTATGAAACCATCAGGGAAATAAGAAAAATGCCGAAATATAAAAGACTTCCGATTATTGCCGTTACTGCAAAATCGATGATGGGCGACAGGGATAAATGCATCACTGCAGGTGCTTCGGATTATATTTCAAAACCTGTGGATATTGATCAGTTATTGTCATTATTAAGAGTCTGGCTATATGAAAGTTAATATGAAGAAGAAAATACTGATCGTAGATGACGATCCAAGAAACATATTTGCGCTGAAACTGACTTTAAAATCTAAGGGTTATGATGTAGCAAGTTCACTCTCCGGACAGGAAGCTATTGCTATGCTCAGTAATGATAGTGATATAAAAGTGGTGCTGATGGATATGATGATGCCGGATATGGATGGTTATCAGACTATGAAAATCATCAGAGAAACAGACTCAGTGAGTAAAACCGTAATTATTGCAGTCACTGCCCAGGCCATGCCGGAAGACCGGGAAAAATGCCTGGAAGCCGGAGCTGATGCTTATGTAACGAAACCCATTAATGTAGATATTTTATTAAACACAATTGAAAAATTATCATAATGTTAGAACCCGGAATTGTAAAAGATGAAGAGGTAGAATATCTGATAAAAGATGTTTATGATCTGTATGGCTATGATTTTTCGCTATACAGCCGGGCATCTTTTAAAAGGCGTGTGAATAGAATCTGTTTGATTGATAAGTTTACAAGCTTTGCAGAACTGAGATATACCCTTATTAATGAACCGGATTATCTGAAACGTTTTATAGAAGAAGTAACGGTCAATGTAACAGAGATGTTCAGGGATCCTTATTTCTTTAAAGCACTGAGAGAGAATATTCTGCCGCAGCTCGGGACTTATCCTTTAATAAGGATCTGGATCGCAGGATGCTCAACGGGAGAAGAGGCCTATTCTGTAGCAATTCTTCTGAAAGAAGCCGGTTTGCATCATAAGTCACTGATCTATGCTACGGATATTAATCCGTCCGTTTTAGAAACTGCAAGAGCCGGAATATTTCCGATCAGCCAGATGAAGACTTATTCTGAAAATTATATTTTATCCGGAGGAAAGAAAGACTTTTCAGATTACTATACTGCAAATTATGACAGCGCAAGGTTTGACCGTGACCTGAAGGAAAAAATGATTCTTTCTACCCACAATCTGGTTTCCGACAGTTCTTTTAACAGCTTTCAGCTTATTGTATGCAGGAATGTTCTGATCTATTTTGATAAGCCTTTGCAGGAAAGGGTTTTTAAATTATTTGATGACAGCCTGGAAAATCTGGGCTTTCTCGCGCTGGGCTCCAAAGAAACGTTAAGATTTTCAAATTTAGGAAAGTATTACCAGCAGATCACTGACCAGAAAATCTGGAAAAAAACTACCCAGAACTAAAGATGGAAAAGATAAGGACAGAATTAGTTATTATCGGCGGATCCGCAGGCAGTCTGCAGGTGATTCTGGACCTTGTCCGCGGTCTGGAAAAGGAGCTTGATTTTCCCATTGTTCTCGTAGTCCATAGAAAAGCACAGTCTACAAGTATTTTGCAATCCCTGCTTCAGCAGTTTACAGAAAAAGAGGTAATAGAAATAGAAGATAAAACAGAAATAGAAAATGATAAGATATATCTTGCGCCGGCAGATTATCATCTTTTATTTGATTCAAAAGTTAATCTCTCTCTAGACAGGTCGGAAAAGCTGCATTTTTCAAGGCCGTCTATTGATATTACTTTTGTTTCGGCATCAGAAGTTTATAAAGAAAATCTTCTGGCTATTTTATTATCCGGTGCAAATGCAGATGGTATTTACGGATTAAAATTTATAAAAACTAACAATGGTAAAGTCTGGATCCAGGATCCTGAAACGGCTGAAGTAGACTATATGCCGAAACACGCCACAGAACAGGTTGCTTTTGATCTTCTCATCAATCCTGAAAAATTACATAATAATATCAGTCAATTGAATTTATAAAAATATATAAGAATAATTTAAATTATGAATAAGAAAAGAATATTGATTTTTGATGATGACACTACATTGCTGGAGCTCATCTCAATTATTTTCGAAGACGGCGGTTATGAGGTAGACATCTCGCAGACATCGCACAACATTCTGGAAAAAGTATCCGAGTTTCATCCGGATATTATCCTGATGGACAACTGGATCCCGAATATCGGCGGAATTGAAGCTACAAAACTTCTGAAAAGCAAGGAAGAGTTCCGGAATATTCCCGTGATCTATGTAACTGCCAATAATGATATAGAATCTCTTGCAGAAAGTGCAAAAGCGGATGATTATGTTGCCAAGCCATTTGATCTTGAGGAGCTGGAAAAGAAAGTGGCAAAATATATCAAATAATTGTGTAGCCTCACCAGGAATCGAACCTGGATCTAAAGTTTAGGAAACTTCTATTCTATCCGTTGAACTATGAGGCCTTGAAAATTTTTATCAAAAATAACTAATTTTCGTAGGTCTCAAAAGTTCCGTCATCAAAAAAAAACACAATTCTTCTTATTTTTTTTGGCTCAGACTCTTGCTTTTTTGAAAAATTATCTAATGGCTGAGAATCGTTTATATTATTTTTTATAGAGGCTTGGGCAGGAATATCAGATTCTCGGGAAGTTTGTTTTTTAACCTTATCTTCGGTTTCCGTATAGCCGAACTGTTCATCATTGATTAATGAGAAAAGATCCGGCAACGATTTTTTTGCTGGCTTTTCCTCTTCCTTAGAAATTTGCTTTTCAACAATTTTATTTTCTTCTTTATTTATAAGCATTTCTCCGGTTCCTGTAATAAGCCAGTTCCATTCAATATCAGGAAACTTAGATTTTATTTTTGTTATAAAGTCAAGAGAAGGTTTGTTTCTTCCGGAAATGATATGAGAAATACTGGAGCGTTGTACTCCGATCTCTTCAGCAAACTCAGCCGGAGACAATTCCGAAAACTCTATTACTTTTGTAATTCTGTCATTAAATTCCATTTCACAAATGTAAAAATAATATTTTAAATCAAAGTTACATTTGTAATTAATTATTGTTTACTTATGTAAACAGTAGATTATTAATAATTATTAGTAAATAAAGTGTTGTTTTACAATTAATTATGATCAGTATTGTGGAAAACTATATTCTGAGATTAAAGTTATCAGCATTCATCTATAAAACTTTGGGGAAAAACTGAAAGTTGTGGATAAATCAAGAAATAAGCGCAGTGAATAAATAAAAAAGCTACTCTTTGGAGTAGCTATAATTCTACTATTTAAACATAAAAATGAATATTTTCTAATGAGCTTTCCTGCTCTTTTTTTCAGGAAAGAGTAGGGAAGTTCCGATGCTGATGAGCAATATGGACATTATAACAATCAGGGATTCTGATGTTCCGAAACCGATATCTTCCAGATAATGATGAAAAACCATTTTAAGACCGATAAAAGCTAATAAAGCGGCGAGACCAATCTTAAGGAATCTGAATTTATCAACGATTCCGGCAAGCAAAAAGAACATCGATCTTAGCCCTATAATGGCAAAAATATTGGAAAAGAATACGATATAAGGATCCTTAGTTATGGAGAAAATCGCAGGAATGCTGTCTACCGCAAAGATAAGATCTGTAGCTTCCACGATGATAAGAACAAGGAATAATGGCGTCATTTTCTTAACACCGTCTATTACAACAAAGAACTTATTACCGACAAACTGGTTATGAACCTTGAAGTGTTTCTGTGCAAACTTGACAATAGGGTGATGCTGAGGATCAATCTCTTCATCTTTGTTCCTGTCAATAAACATCTTTATACCGGTATAAATCAGGAATGCGCCGAAAACATACATGATCCATTCAAATTTCTGAATTAATGCAGCACCGATAAATATAAAAAGAAAACGCATCACGATAGCTCCGAAGATTCCCCAGAATAAGACTCTGTGGTAATTTCTCGGCGCCACACCAAATCCGCTGAATACTAATAAGATCACAAATATATTATCTACGGACAGTGCATATTCTACAAGGTAGCCTGTTAAAAATTCGAGACCGAGGTTCTTATCATATAACATTAATGAGTGTTCGAAATTCGAAGGATTTACACGGATTGGATGTTTATGCTTGGCAACTATTTCCTGAAGCCTTTCTACACTATCAATATTATGGATAAGATGACCGTAATAGGTGAGTAGGATATAAAACCCCATAGACAGGAGTACAATAAAAAAACTCATCAGCCCGGCTTGCTTTAGAGAAACAGGTCCGTCTTTTTTACTGAATAGTCCCAAATCCAATAAGAGGATAATTACAATAAAAACCAGGAATCCGGAGAGAAATAAAACTTCGTTGCTCATTGTTTAAAATAATGACAAAAATAGGGATTTAATTGTGAATTAAACGGTTGTACATTTGTAAATAATCAGATATTTAAAGCGTCTTTATGTTTAACGTATTGATGAACAAATGAATTGCATAACTGAAAATAACACTTAAAGTAATTTTAAAATTTATATTTAGATAAATAATGTAAGTATCTGATATTTATTTAATTATAATTTTAAATTAAAAATATTGCATTCCACAAAATAATCAACAGACAAAGTGACATTTGTCACTGTTTAATGATTTTACAAATGTAACAAGCGTATTTTCAGATTTAATCTTATTTTTGTTACAATTCATAAGCGATAAAAATGACCATTAGTTTTCCCTATTTTAAAAATGTAAATTTTCCAGAACGCTATATTTCTCCTGAAAAATTATTTTCTTACTTACAGAGCAATTACAGCGATTACATAAAAGAAGTTGGTAAGTCAGGACTTGGGAAACCGATATATATGATGACACTAGGAAAAGGCTCAATAAGAATCGCGGCCTGGTCTCAGATGCACGGCAATGAGTCTACGGCAACTTTAGCGATGCTTGATCTCCTTGCTATTTTTGAAAAACATCCGGAACTACAGGAAAAGCTGTTTGAACTTATTCAGCTGGATTTTATTTTTATGCTGAATCCTGACGGATCTGAGCAATGGACCAGAAGAAACGCTTTTGACATTGATATTAACAGAGATTATTTGCGCGATTCCAGCGCAGAAATGAAAATTCTGAAATCTGTAGTTCTGAACGGAAATTATGATTATTTGCTTAATCTTCATGATCAGCGTACCATTTTTACAACAGACGGACAACATCCCGCAACATTATCATTCCTGGCACCTTCAGAAAGTCCGGAGAGAGCGATCACAGAAAACAGGAAAAAAAGTATGGCCGTTATTGCTGCCATATATCGCCAGATGAAGCAAATCCTGCCAAACAGAATTGCCAAGTATACGGACGAATTTTATCCTACATCGGCCGGAGATAATTTTATGAAGGCAGGGATTCCGTCTGTTCTTATAGAAGGTGGTTATTATGAGAATGATATTGACAGACAAAAAACAAGAGAATTTTACACACAGGCCTTATATTTCGCTCTCAAAGCTATGTCAGTTTTGAAAGGTGAGACTTATAGCTATGAAACCTATCTGGATATCCCTCAGAATAAGGAAACGCATTTTGATCTTATCTACAGAGATGTGAGGCTCAATACAGATTTTGAATGCATCCTTGATATTGCCGTTCAGTATAGAGAAATCCTGGACGATCAGGGAAAACTTACATATCAGCCGTATGTAATTGAGGTCGGAGATCTTAATCATAAAAAAGGCTGGAAAGAAATCGGCTGCGAAGACAAAAAATTTATTTCTGATAAAAAGTTTCCAAAGCTCGACGGTTTAGTGGATTTCAGAATAGAATAACATCGTCTATAAAATAATAAATTGGAAAAATCAGTGTTTTATAAAGTGCTGATTTTTATTTAGTTAATACATCCAATTTAACATAATGTAAATTATAGGACATTTCTAAAAGGTTGTTTTGTAAATAGTTTGTTTACATATTTTTAACAAAAAAGCTGTTAACATATGTATCAAATTCAACCAGTTGATTTATCTCAATCTTTTAGGCTTGTACCTGATAAAAAAAAGTATTCTTTATTATTTTGTGTTGGTAATTCAATACAATTTTCTTCTAAGCGTGAGTGCTTAGATTTTATTTCTAAAATTTCCCAATTTTTTGCTGAAACTTTGGCCGTTTGTGAGATGACTCACAATACTATAACTACTTATAGTTTTCATATTAAACCTACGTCTAAGGCTAACTCTGATCTTTACAATAAATATCACGAAAACTCAAAAAGAATTTTTGATTATATCAAAGAATTGAAATTCTATCAGACAGACAAAACAAAACTTTCTAATGTCTATCTAAAATTTACACATCTTATAGGATTAATCATAGATAACTGTGAGATTCTCAATAAGAAAA